>ERZ832973.61-NODE-61-length-138291-cov-9.539830_pt1 | contig 138291 bp, 123 predicted proteins | sample MGYA00519950_ERZ832973 | MGnify/ENA primary metagenome ERZ832973 (study PRJEB31850, sample SAMEA3708734) | human gut metagenome | biome: human gut; feature: human-associated habitat; material: faeces | place: China | collected 2014 ... | reverse complement strand
CGGTTTTCCAGACATGGGTTATCCATATCCGGGTTTTCCGTATCTGGACAAGCCGCATCCGGCTCGTCCTCACACGGCTGGCCTGTGTCCGGGGGATGGGGTGTCTCGTAGATGACATACTCCACATCCACGATCTTGCCCTTGCTGTCACGCAGCCGATTGCGGACTATGTACCCGGCACGTTCCAGCTCCTTCAGGGCGGAACCGATGCTGTCCGTGCCCTCCTTGCAGATTTTCGTCAGGCCCCTGGTGGTGTAGTTCCAGTCCTCCGGCAAAGACAGCATCATGGAGAGCAGCCCTTTGGATTTCAGCGACAGTCCCGCGTTGCGCAGGTGGTGATTGGACATCACAGTGTAGTCGCGGGTTTTCTCAATGCGAAATACCGCCATCAAATCACCTCCTTTCGGCGGTCCGGAAAAGTGTTCGTTTTCGGGGAAAAGACAGCCTCTACGCTGCCTGGACACCCCGGAGGGAAAAACCTATGGGCGGCGGCCTTTCGACTGATTGTGGAAGAAAAACATGGGATTTTCTACTCCTTTCGGTGCAGTTTTGGGTATAAAAAACACCACAGGGATCGAGCCCTATGGCCTGTTGAAAGTATGAAATCCTTTGTTGCTGCAATAGATAGGAGATGGTATAATCAAATTAGATAATTTTGTAGATGCTGAACTAGATAAATCGATACATAAACACCAAATAAATTAGCGAAAGGGGCTTACAATGGACAACCTACTTATTTTTGTGAAATTAAATTCTTCTTCTGAAGCAGTCCGGCCTGCAATAGAATATGTAAAAGATAGTTATCTCCATCATCGAGGAAGGTTTTATTATACTAGCAATTTAGACACAACAACGATTTCCGATTTGCTTGAAACTAGAGGAATACAGCAACTTACAGGGTGCCATATAGTATTCATTGAGTATAGGAAAGTACCTGAAATATTTATAAAGAAGCTATATATAGGAAATATAACTCGCCTCGAGCAAGAAGGAAATAGTTATCAAATATATTATCTCGTAAAAAACGAAGTTACATCTGCATTAGTCATAGATAACTTCATGAAATATTCTACCTTAAGTATTGAACGAGATTTTGAAGAAGATAATCATATTAGTATTGAGGATTCTGCTCCCCTAATGAGGCAGCTATCGTACGCTGTTAATCGTCCACAAAATATTACCGGAGAAGCAGTCGCATATACTCCTCTACCAAGCGAAGGACAGCTTTCAGAATTTGCTCAAAGAAATGAATATTGCCATAGGTGCTACAATATTTTTCTCCCATCCGAAACTCGTGGTGAATTTCAGAGAGATTATGATCGCATAGTCCACAGCAAGGCATTCCGGAGAATGGTTGATAAAGCCCAAATTTTTACATCAAGCAAGGGGGATCATTACAGAACTCGCATGACACACACTCTCTGCGTCTCACAAATAGCTAGAAGCATTGCAACAAGGCTAAACATGAATGTTCCACTTACAGAAGCAATTGCACTCGGGCATGATTTAGGGCACACTCCATTTGGTCATCAAGGAGAACGAACGCTTAATAGAATGGCCAATATATATGCGGACATTGGATTCAAACACAATTTTCAGTCTTTAAATGTTGCTTCTGTATTAGAAGAAGAATATGTCGAATGTTTTGGCTTAGATTTAAGCCTTCAGACTTTGGAGGGAATGTGGAAGCATACCAAGATAAGGAAACATGCTGGTGATCCGCTTATTTGTAATTTAAAAGATTTTTTACCATATGATATTCCCGATACAGCCATACATGAATTATACATTGATGATGATTTTTGCTCTACCATTGAAGGGCAAATTGTGTTTATTGCAGATGAAATAGCACAGAGAAGCCACGATCTAGATGATGCGCTTTCTGCCGGTCTTTTGAATATTGAAAGTTTACTGGATATATTGTCCCTAAAAAAGCTACATACTTTAAAGCGGCAGATTGAGAACTTAAAGCAAAGCATGATATCCGCAAAAGAGAGACAACATACTTTTGTTTCTGAAGATGAGTTGTTAATCAGTCGCATAGCATCTCAGGTTATAAACTACTTTATTAACGATGTTGTAAACTGTTTTCAAAAATTTCTTGAAGATAACGTCCATGAAGTTGATAATCTTCGTAGATATTTTTCTGTCAATTTCAGAGTCAATCGACAATTAATAGGTTTTTCTTCAGAAGGCAATGTGTTAAATGATTACTTGGAGACCATTGTAAAAAAACAGGTTATTAACAGTTCAGAGGTTGCGGCATTTGACGATAAAGCAGAGCGTATTGTATCAAAGTTGTTTGAACTATACTATGATAATCCCCGCTTGCTACATGATGGCACACTCAAACGCATATTTATTGAGATGCGAAAAAGAACTGATAATGTCATTCACTTTCAGGATGGAGATATCGACTTAGTGAATGATGAATGGTCCAGAATCAAGAAACCAGAACAATCTGCTCGCTTTCGAGATATTAGAGAAGTCTTTCCTGAAACAAACTTTGATGAGTATAAAGATTTTTCGGAAGTATTAGATGCTTTAGATCCAAACAGTCACGAGTACATGGAAATTAAGCAATATTGCGAGAAATGCATCAATGAATACACAGAAAAAAAGAAAATCTTAGTTCGTGCAATTTGCGATTTTATCTCTGGAATGACAGATACCTATGCAATAAATGAGTATCGAAAGCTAATTTGTTAAACAGTATATTTCCGCTTACATCGTGATAATAATATTTCTACTTAATAAATTGGAAGTGCCGTACATTAATTTGACGGCACTTCCACAAATTCATTCGATTTCTTTCGCTGATTCTTCCATCTCCAGCCAGTCCTCAAAGGACTTCCTGGAGATGCGGATCATGTTGCCGATGCGGATCGTCTTGAACGCACCGGAGTTGGCGAGCTTATAGGCCGTAGCACGGCCGATACCGAGAATGGCTGCGATGTCATTCACGGTGTATGTTCTGCTTTGGGGCGTCCCTTTTTCGTTGGGTGTGTTGGTGCTCATAGGATTATCCTCCCTCTGTGCTAATATCATTTTGAAATGGCCCCTGGAAGCCCTCTGTCACAAGGGGGTTCTGCTAATACCTTGCTAATACGACATTTGAAAAGCCGTTGTAAGGCAGCATATTTCAGGGGAATTTGTGCAAATTGACCTGCCTCCAGGTAGCACAATTTGCGAAGAAACAACACGGGAAGATATGACATGAACAATTTACGAAATGGTACGCCGTACTCCTAAGCGAAACGCCGAGGGTTCAACTCCCTCCTGGGACACCATTTATACCGTTGCAAGCCGTTTTTGATGGTTTGCAGCGGTTTTTTGTTGCAGTTTCCATTTGCACCATAATGACTGTCCTCGACAGTTTTATGCACTGTATGCTGCATATTGGCTAATTGTACTCGAACGCTTTTTCGGAAATTTGCTAATGAAATTTGCAATTTGCTAATCTGTTTTTCGGATCATCTTGCCGCCGCGTTACCTGCAATCAGGGCCGCAAGCGCACTTGCCAGCTCCGGTGATTTCTGCAGCTGCTCCACAAGACTTGCAATATCCGGTGCTGCAGGCTCCGATTTTACCGGTTCTTCCGGTGGACGGACATTGCGAAGATCAGGCTTGGCATAGAAGGCTGTCTCGAATTTCTGAGCATTGACCTTTCTATCCTCGTCCAGAATGTGAGCATAGATACTGGTTATCATGTCAATCTCGGCATGACCCGTATCGCCCTGGGTGGCTTTCAGATCGCCGTGGTTCAGTTTCAACTTATAGGTGGTACTCGAATGACGGAGCGAGTGAAAAACAACCTTCGGCAGACCTGTACTCTCGCGCAGCTTTTCAAACTCCTTGTTGATAATACGGTTTTCGCACGGACGGCCGTTATCCTGTGCCACAACCAGATTGAAGTCCTGATACTCGTCGCCCAGGAAGCCTTTCAGCTCATCCTGCGTTTTCTTCCATTCACGCAGAATATATGCCAGCGTTTTCGGCAGTCATACCTTGCGGATACTGGTGTCGCTCTTCGGCTTTTTCAAAACAATCCGTGTACTCGTATTACCCATAAGCGGGGTGAAAATATGGTAGATATTCCTCTCCCCTAACACTTCAATAGCCTGCTTAGAAGCACGCTCCAGCTCCTGTTCGATGTAGACATAGGCATCATCTGCTGCAATATCTTCATCGGAAATATGGACGTTCTCCCAAGTCAGTCCCAGGATTTCACCCATACGCAGAGAGCAGGCAAAGGAAAGGTTCATTGCTACATAGAGTTTGCTGTCCGTGCATTTGTCCAGGGCAAGACGGATCATATCCGCCGTCCAGATATCCCGTTTCGCATACTCCGTTTTCGGGAGGATCACATTGTCAAAGGGATTTCTTGCAATGATTTCCCAGCGTACCGCCTGCTTAAACGCACACTGCAGGAGCTTGATGATCTTTTCAATGGTTTTGTCGCTGACATAGGTGGTAACGGCCTTTCGGGTCTTGGTAGACACCGACTTGGTTTTCTGCAAGGTCTGGATATAACCGTCAACCGCACGGGGAGTAACCGCCTGTACCTCCATATCACCGATGATCGGATTGATATAGTTCGCAATCAGTGCAGTTTGGCCGTCATACATAGACACGCCCCATTTCTTTTCTCTGTAAAGAGATACGAAGTCATAAAGGAACTCGGTAATCGTCTGATTGCTTGGCGGTAGAAAAGTTCCCGTGTGCTGCTGATTTTCGATTTCCACCTTGCGCTTTAAGGCCTCTTTGTGGGTATGCCAGGTTTCCCACTTCTGTTTGGTTTCTCCGTTTTCGTCCACATAGTTGTAAACAACGGAATAGTTTTTCTTTCGCTTGATTATAGATGCCATATCGTTCTTCCTTTCTTCGATCACAGGTCAAGAGAATCCAGCCACTCATCAAATGACCGTTTGGAAATTCGTATAGCGTTACCAATTCGCACGATTCTAAAATGCCCCTCTTTAACGAGGAGATATGCGGAACTCCGTCCAATGCCCAGAATCTGAGCAATATCGTCAACCGTATATGTCCTTCTTTCAGGGGTTTCTTTCTTCGTGCCGTTCCATGTTTGAGACATGAGAACCCCCTTTCAGTTATGAAAAGGAACAGCACGAATATGTGTGGGTAATATAACTTCCACCATCATTTTACCGTGCTGCTCCATGTTTGTCTGCTGCTAATTGAAAAGTTTACGATCTATCCATAAACTTTCAAAAAAGAAAAGTAGGCTTACGGGCGGCTGTTGGCACAGCTCCACGGGAGTCTAACCCCGGCCCATGCTGATGGGTGCGGCGCACAATGCTTTGTGGGCGTTCAATGCGCGAGTATCTTTGACCCCGCCCATGTGTTATCGCCCGCAAGCTGCCACGCTTGCTTTGCGGTCTGGTGCTGTTCGCTCGCCCGTTACAGTGGTCCCGTCCTGCGGACTTGAAACAAGGTCATGGCGCACCGACCGTATGGCTCGGCACAAACAGGAATGTATCCGTTTGCCTTATACTGCGGCGTTGGCCTCCCAACGGGCTTTCGTTGTCAAGGTGCTGCATCCGTTCACGAAAGAAAGAAACAGGGAAAGGGTAAGCTGTTTCCGCTTTCAGACCGGGCTTGTCAGCTCATGCTGACAATGGAATGAATGAGCTTGATCTCCAATCGGCGCTTCATGTACTCGTCCACCCGAACATGGGGCTGACCGTCAGGATCGTAAAGCGTCCGGGTGCAGAGCTTATTGATATAGCCCTCATAATACCGGAGTACCCGATCCACAGCCTGAGAGTCCCCGTCACGGGCGGCGTCAATCACCGAAAGAGGAAGAAGCTCCTTGCCCTTGTAAGTGGGTTTCTTCATACCTTCAACCTCCCTTCGGCATGAGTGCGGCCAACTTGATCCGCAGCTCGGTCAATGATTTTGCCCTTCGCCGCTGAACGGCGCTGCGAGACATTCCAACAAGGCGGCCAACCTCCTGATCCGGCAGGTCCAGAACAAAATGCAGGATCAAAATACTCTGCTCCTGAACAGACAAACCGGCGAAGGCGTCAGCCACAAGCTCGTTTTCGATATGCAGGTCATACCCATGTGACGAGAAAGTAAATCTGTCGCTGGGGTAACTGTCAACCGTATAGAGCTTGTCCATCTCGGCCTGCGGAAGGTCGCTGAATGACAGTTCCCTGTCACGGCGCCTCTGCATTTCCCAGAGGTAGTCGATTGCCTCATGGTAAAGTACCAGCTTGCAGTAAGCATCGAACTGGCACCGCTCGCCATAGTCATTGCGGGGGATCATATCCATCTTTTCACCCCCTTTCCTGGGGGAATGAGGTGGGGTTCTCCCTTTCCGCTAACAAGGCGAACGCAAAGCTACTCGCTAAAAGCCTCCTTTTTGAAAATTTCTCAAAAAATTTTTTCGAGGCGGGCTTGTCCTCGGAAAACAGCAAAAAGCGCCTAGCAAGTCGCAACGGACCTGCAGGGCGCGGAAATGTTTTATAAAGATGATTGCTTACATGGTATAGTTCATATTCAAAGCCGGACTGCTCCGACGGAGGGGCTATGCTTTTTTTAACTGATGTAAATCATGTGAGTTCTGGAAAAGCAAATGAGACACGGCAAATTAACCTCCCATCGGCTACCGTGTCCCTGCAAGTCGTCATTGGTTTGTGTAAACGCAAAGAAACGGCGGCTCTGATTTCTCAAAACCACCGTTAGGGTAATAACTTAAAATGAGCGCGCAAAATCATCTGCCCCAGCCAGTGGTTTTTTTCTTTCCCCGTAGTCGGGGCAGGTTCATGCGCTATGCAATTATTCTTCTTTAGCTTCTATTAAGCTGATATTTTTTGCTCTGCGTTCCACATAGCAGCATATTTTCCGCCTTTCGCAAGCAATTCTTCATGGGTTCCCGATTCAGCAATCCCACCATCACCCATTACAAGGATTTGGTCTGCATTTTTGACAATGGAAAGGGTATGAGCAATCATTACCACTGTCTTTTTCTCTTTGAACAGATTGGCGATGGCCTGCTTTACGGCAAGCTCATTTTCAATGTCAAGAGATGCTGTTGCTTCATCCAAAAGCAGGATGGGGCTATTTTTCAGGATAGCGCGGGCTATTGAATCCGCCGACTGGACGAAATGCAGGCGCAGGGCCGCAGCATTTTCGACACCGACCTTGCCGTGGCATATTATGCCCGCGTTTCGACCGACAAAGATGAGCAGATCAACAGTCTGAGCAACCAGAAACGCTATTTTGAGGACTGCATTGCCGAAAATCCGCACTGGACGTTCGCCGGCGGCTATGTCGATGAGGGCATCAGCGGCACGTCGGTCGAGGGGCGCGAGCAGTTCCTCAAAATGATCGAGGATGCCAAACGCGGAACGTTTGATCTCATTATCACCAAGGAGATCAGCCGTTTCGCCCGAAACACGCTTGACAGTCTGCGCTATACGCGCGAGCTGCTGCGGTTCGGCGTGGGCGTGTACTTCCAGAACGACAACATCAACACCTTCGACAAGGACGCCGAACTACGGCTCACCATCATGTCCTCGATCGCACAGGATGAGGTGCGTAAGCTGTCCGAACGCACACGCTTCGGATTCAAGCGGGCGCAGGAGAACAGCGTTCTGCTCGGACAGAACAACCTGTTCGGCTACAACAAGACAGATGGACGGCTGGAAATCATTGAGCCGGAAGCCGCCATCGTCCGTGAGGTATTCGAGCGCTACGCCGCCGGAGAACTCGGTCTGCGGGCGATCGCCAACGACCTGGACCGCCGCGGCATACGCGGACGGCAGGGCCGTCCGTTCCATTATTCCACCCTGTACGGCATGATCCGCAACCCGAAATACAAGGGCTGCTATGCCGGACGGCGGTACGCCTCCCGTGATTACCGTGACAAACGCAGCTACCGCCTGAGTGAGGACAGTGGCTCGTACACGAGGATGACCGCATCCCTGCCATCGTGTCGAAGGCGCTGTGGGAGCAGGCCGACCGGCGGCTGTAACTCTCCTACGGTTTACAGCCACGAGCTGGACCGCGTTCTCGCGCGTGTCTTTGCGCTGGTGACCGAGGAACAGTCCGCCGCCGTGCAGGAATACATCGACACGCTCCGTGCCTTTGCCGCCCGGCAGGACAGCGGCCCCGCCCTCGCCCAAGTCGAGCAGGAGATGGCGGCACTCGGAAAGCGCAAGGACAAGCTGCTCGATCTGGTGCTTGCGGGAGCGCTCTCAAATGAGGAGTTCAAGCAGCGCAACGAAGCCTGCAACGAGCAGCTTGCCGCACTCGAGGAGCGGCGCAGCTCCCTGCAGAACGCAGAGCAAACCCTTGCGGAACGCATCCGGCGTGTGGAAAATCTGCGCCGCACGATCGAGGAACAGTGGCAGGCGAACTGCGGCTTTTCGCGTGAAATGTCCAAGGCGCTGGTGAACCGCATCGTTGTGGATGCAGACGAGAACAAGACCTGTATTTCTCTGGATGTTTTCCTCACCGCCGGCCGAGAGTCCTGCACGGATCCGGTGCTTCCCGCCGCATCACAAGCCTCGGATGCACCGCTGAAAATGACCTTTCCGCGTCCGCGCTCCGGTCATCAGGGCGGGTATGAGGTGACGTACTGTGTACGGTGGCATCTGGATTGAATCCTATGAAAAAAGCGCTGTTTTCCAAAGAAAACAGCGCTCCTATCTGTCGTTTTTGCGTTGATTACGCCTGCTTCACCGAATCCCCCTGCACCAGCTCGGTGGGAACCAGAAAGCGCAGCGGATCGTATTCCTCTCCGCAGACAAACGAAATCAGCTTGCGGATGCTCAGCTCTGCCTGCTGACGGCAGTGCACATCAATCGAAGTCAGGGACGGCAGTGCTATTTTTCCAAGGGGATTATTATCCACGCCAACCAGCGAAACCTCGCCGGGCACCGAAACCCCGCGCAGGAACAGCGCCTTTGCCGCACCGACGCCCAGATAGTCGTTCGCACAGAAGAACGCATCCGGCAACTCGTCCACCTGATCCAGTGCACGGTCAATCGTCCGCGGAATATCCGCGTCATCCGCTCTGGGTGTCAGCAGCAGGTGCTGCGGATCATACGGCAGACCGAACCGCCGCAATGCGCTGCGGAAGCCGTCATACCGTTCTCCGAATGCCGTGGAATACATCGGATCACCGATAAAACCCATTTTGCGGCAGCCGCAGGTATACAAATGCTGCACCGCCTGATAGGCCGCCTCTGTGTTGTCCTCAATATAGGTGCACACACGCAAGCTATGATAGCGTGTTCCCACCGCTACGACCGGCAGCCCGCACGATACGATATTGGCCGCCAGCGTTTCTTCCATGTCACCGAGGATCAAAACACCGCTGATCTCGCTTTCCGTCAGCCACTGACGCAGTGCCTGCGAATCGCGATCCCAGTATTCGTTATCAAAAACCATCATTTGATAGCCGTGCTCATACGCCATCCCCAGAAACAGCTTCTGGAACGCCATATAGAAGTAGGAATCCTTCAGATGTGCGCCGGTCGAGATCAGCCCCAGCTTTTGGGACGGTGTGCGGTGACTTTTATGTGCATAATACCCCAGCTCTGCCGCAATGCCGCAAATCCTTGCGCGCGTATCATGATTGACGTTTGGCATATCCCGCAGTGCCAGCGATACGGTATTGATGGAAACCCCTGCCCGCTCCGCGATTTGTTTGAGTGTAACCTTTGCTATGACGCATTCCCCATTTGTTTGAAAAAGTAAAACCGTTATCAGGTCACTTTCATATTAAAGTATTGTGCCGCTGATGTCAAGGGGCATCCAAACCGCAGACGGATCCTGCCGCCGTGGATACGGATCTGCGGTTCCCGCGTGTTGTTTATCGGTACTGCGACCGGATTTCTGCGCAGCTACCGACTACTATTGCGCTTTTATCATATTATGTATCGGTAAATCTTATATTAAAGTATTAGGAAAATGTACGAATTAGCCAAAGTTTTTTAATATTAAATCTCAATTTTCTGCATAAAAGTTTGCTTTTTACCGTTCTTTTGCTGAATCGCGCCCTTGATCGGAGTTATTTCGTATGAAAACTCGCCATTTTTCACAAGAATCATCTTGCTTGACATTGAAAAATAATATGATAGAATGTGTTTGTAAGCAGAAAAATCATATCGTAAATCCCTATTAATTTTATATTTCTAATATTAAAAAGCTATCTGTCGCCAGAGCGGAAAGGAGGACCCCAAACAAATACGCAGTCGCAAGCGCCTATAAAATTTTCCTGAGAAAGACTGCGAGGCGGCGAAAAGAGTAAGCACAAAATAATAAAGCGTAAAATTGTAGAGAAAGAAGGAGAGATCAACATATGCTTTTTACTGCTGTAACCTTCATTGCGTTCACTGCGCTCGTCGCTGTCATTGCATGGTGGCGCACGCGCGACGATGACCTGAGTACACAGGACGGTTATTTCCTTGCAGGCCGAAGCCTGACCGGACCGGTAATCGCCGGCTCCCTGATGCTGACCAACCTTTCCACCGAGCAGCTGATCGGTCAGACCGGCCAGAGCTTTTCAACCAACATGGGACCGATCGCCTGGGAAGTCACCTCAGCAGCAGCACTTGTCATTCTGGCGCTGGTATTCCTGCCGCGCTATCTCAAGATGGGACTGACTACCGTACCGGAATTCCTCGAAAACCGCTACGACAGCACAACCAAGCGTATCGTTTCCATCATGTTCCTGCTCGGCTACCTGCTCACCTATCTGCCGACCGTTCTGTATTCGGGCGCACTGGTATTCAACCAGATCTTCGAGGTCGATAAGCGCATGGGTGTATCGCAGATGCAGGGTGTTATCATCACAGCTGTTGCCATCGGTATCGTCGGCGCCTGCTACGCCATCTTCGGCGGCCTGAAGGCGGTTGCGGTATCGGATACCATCAACGGCATCGGACTGATCATCGGCGGCTTTATGATCCCGATCTTCGGTCTGCTGCTGCTCGGCAATGACCACTTCCTCGTCGGTCTGCGCGATCTGATCTCGGTCGTACCGGCAGAAAAGTTCAACGCCATCAATCCGGCCAACGCAATGGCGCCGATGATCCCATGGCCGGTGCTCTTTACCGGCATGGTCGTCAATAATATGTTCTACTGGTGTACCAATCAGGCGATCATTCAGCGAACGCTGGGTGCAAAGAACCTGTGTGAAGCACAGCGCGGTGCGATCTTTGCAGGCTTCCTCAAGTGCTGCGGCCCGTTCTTCATCACCATCTGCGGCCTGATCTGCTACCGTATGTCGATGGACCACACCGAGGGCTTCTTCTCCGCGGAGCACATCGCAAATCTGGCACAGAACGGCGACCTTGCCTATCCGACGCTCATCCTGAACGTCCTGCCCAAGCCGCTGCTCGGCTTCTTCGCAGCCGTGCTGTTCGGTGCGATCCTGTCGTCCTTTAACTCGGCGCTCAATTCTTCGGTCACGCTGTACACGCTGGATATTCACCGCCCGCTGTTCAATCCGCAGGCAACGGACGCACAGCTGGTTCACATCGGCAAAATCTTCGGCACCGTGCTTGCCATCGTTTCGATCTGCGTGGCACCGGTCGTCAGCTTTGCTCCCTCCGGTCTGTATGACTTCCTCCAGTCCTGCTTCGGATTCTTCAACGTGCCGATTCTGGCGGCGGTCATCGTCGGTCTGTTCACCAGAAACGTTCCCGCTCGTGCCGCCAAGGTATCGATCGTGATGCACGTTGTTCTGTACTCCATTTCCAAATTCATCCCTGCACTCCAGAATGTGCACTACCTGTACGTTCTTGCGGTACTGTTCGTACTGAATGTTGCGGTCATGCTGCTGATCGGCAAGACCAGCCCGCGTGCAACGCCGTACGTCATGCAGGATGTCGGCGCTGTCGATCTGACACCGTGGAAATACCGCAAGATTGCTGCCATCGGCGCACTGTGCCTGATGTGCTGCGTTTACCTGCTGTTCTCTCCTCTCGGTCTTGCCGGGTGATGAGATAGAGCCGCCCGCACCGCTGACTGTTTTCCACAGCGGTGCACAGGCGGCAACCTAAAACACCAACAAAAAACATACTGAAATTTCTGTAAACAAAGAAAGGATGCTGTTACCATGGCAAAAACTTTAAAAATCGGTTCGGTCGGTCTGGGTCGTCTGGGCTATGAGCACGCAAAGAATATCGCAAACTATGTCACCGGCGCAGAGCTGACCGCCATCTGCGACACGGACGCAGAGCGCGTAGCACAGGTAGCCGAGGAGCTGAACGTTCCCTACACCTACACGGACGTAGCTGAGATGGTCAAGAACCCGGATCTGGATGCGATCGTTGTCGTTTCGCCCTCCATGTTCCATGCCGAGCACATCAAGCTCGCACTGGATGCAGGCAAGCACTGCTTCTGCGACAAGCCGCTCGACACGACGGTTGAAAAGTGCAAGTTGGCAGAAAAGGCTGTGGAAGCTCATCCGGACAAGGTGTTCATGCTCGGCTTCATGCGCCGCTTTGATGATTCGTACGCAGAGGCCAAGCGCCGCATCGATGCAGGCGACATCGGCAAGGTCGTTCTCGTCCGCTCCTACACGCAGGACCCCCGCACCACCATCGAGGGTACGCTCAAGTTTGCACCGCACTCCGGCGGCCAGTATCTGGATATGTGCGTGCATGACCTCGACCTGATCCGCTGGTTTACCGGCGCAGAGGTCAAGCGCGTCTGGGCGATCGGCGGCGTATTCGAGTTTGACCTGTACCGTGAGCTGAACGACGCAGATAACTGCTGCGCAACCGTACAGCTGGACAACGGCGCAATGGGCTTCATGTTCACCAACCGCACCCACGGTGCAGGCTGCAACGTAGAAACCGAGATCATCGGCACGCACGGCACGCTGCGCATTGCAAATGTCGGCGCAAAGAACCTGCTTCAGATTGTAGACGGCTCCGGCGCACGCGAGGAGTACTATCCGGACTTCCTCAGCCGCTGGCATCAGGCCTATATCAATGAGATCCAGGAGTTCGTATCCTGCATCAACGAGGGCCGCAAGCCCGGTGTCACCGTTTACGACGGCACCAAGGTTTCTCAGGCGGCATACCGCTGCAAGGAATCCTTTGAAACCGGCGAAATGCTGGTGAACGAATAATCATCGTTGCATCACGGGGCGGGCAGAGAACGCATCTGTCCGCCCGGTACCGCCATTCATTCTGTTTCCCAAGATACTGGAAGGAGGACTCTGACATGAGCAAAGAAATCAAAGTCGGTGTCATCGGCTGCGGTGCGATCGGCAGACAGCATATCGCACGCCTGATGAACACGATTCCCGAAACGCGCGTGGTTGCCGTTGCGGATTATTATCAGCCGTCTGCGCAAGCGGTTGCAGAGCAGTACGGCATCACCTGCTGCGCCACCGGCGAAGAACTGATCGCACTCCCCGAAGTAGATGCTGTGCTCGTCACATCCGCAGACCCGTCCCATGCGGGCTATGTGCTCGAATGCATCAAGGCGGGCAAATTCGTATTCTGCGAAAAGCCGCTGGCGCAGACCGCACAGGAATGTGAGGAGATCATCCGCGCAGAGGTTGCAGGCGGCAGACGGCTGGTGCAGGTCGGCTTCATGCGCCGTTATGACCGCGGCTATGCTGCCATGAAGCAAGCGATCGAGTCCGGAGAGATCGGCGCTCCGCTGATGATCCACTCGTGCCATCGTAATATGTCGCAGGCGCCCGGCTTTGCGACCGACTACGCAGTAACGCGTGTTGCAATTCACGAAATTGATATTTCCCGCTGGCTGCTGGACGATGAATACGCTGAGGCGCAGGTGCTGGCAGTCCGCCAAAGCAAAAACACGCAGGGGGACTGGCTCAACCCGCAGATCATGATGCTGACCACCCGTTCGGGACAGCGCATCGATGTAGAGGTACAGACCGACGGCGCATATGCCTATGATATCCAGTGTCAGGTAGTCGGTGAGGACGGCACGGTCAGCCTGCCCGATCCGTCGGCTGTGGTCAAGCGCTCGGGCGCAGCCTGCAGCTTCCCGATCATGACCGACTGGTCGCAGCGTTTTATCGAAGCGTATGACATTGAGTTCGATGCATGGGCCAAGGCTCTGCTGAACGGTGCACCGGACGGTCCGTCCGCATGGGATGGCTACGTTGCCTGTGTCACCGGCGATGCACTCATTCTCTCCCGCCAGACCGGCAAGCCGGAAGCGATCGAGCTGATGGAAAAGCCGTCCATCTACTAAATGGTTTCTGCCTGAATCTATTCCCATTTTTTCATGCCCTGCGTATCGCAATGCGTGCGCAGGGCATCCTTTTGTCGTTTTCCCTGCGCTGTTCCGTAAAGGAGCAGGGCTGACCAGACCGATCACCCGCTCTGCAAACAAAAAAGACAGCTCTCGCTGTCTTTTGGTTTGTCGAAAAGCCTTCGCGCCCGCAGGGCGCGGCTTTTCATCGAGCTTCGATCAAAAGTGCAGTTTCGATCGAGAGGCTATTGCATCATCTCCCGTTTGATCTTCCCAATCCGGATATAATACCAGACCAGATTGAGCGCCGCCGCACACACCCATGCTGCGCCTTCCGCGAAAAACACACCGCTCTTTCCAATGAAAACCGGCAGCACGAGTGCCGCGCCCATGCGCATAAGCATTTCTGCAAAGCCAGAGAGCGTCGGCACAGTCATCTCGCCCAACCCCTGCAGTGAGGAACGGTATGCCTGCAGCACGAACAGTGCAAACAAAAATGCCATCAGTACCATGAGATACTGATAGGCCACCGCCAGCGCATCTGCCGCGCCCGCCTCCTCGGTCGAAAGAAACAGTCCCAGCAGCGGTTTGCCCGCAAGAAGCATGGTCGCCACAATAGCGGCAGTAAATCTTATGGAAAGTACCAGCACCGCCCGAATGCCTGCATCAATGCGTGCCGCGTTTCGTGCACCGCGGTTCTGCCCCATGTAGGCTGTCATGGCATAGCCAAACGCCACCGATGCACTTTCGAGTATGCCATACAGCTTATTTGCCGCCGTATAGTCCGCTACGAACACCACGCCGAAGCCGTTCAATACGGACTGCAGCACCATGCCGCCCAGTGTGATCATGCTCATCTGCAGACCGGTCGGAATGCCAAGGCGGCACAGGTGCAGCAGAATGGCAGGGTCGGTTTTCCAGTCAGCCTTTGTCAGCTGCACGAACGGCAGCCTCCGCAGCGACCGCAGACACAGCAGAAACGCAATCAGCTGTGCCAGTACGGTTGCGAACGAAGCCCCGAAAATACCCCAGCCAAACCCCATCACGAATAGCAGGTCGAGCGCAATATTAGCAAAGCTCGCCGCGATAATCGCAAACAGCGGTGTTCTGCTGTCGCCCAGACAGCGCAGCACGGCCGCCGCCATGTTGTACGCAATGATGATGAGCGAGCCGCCGAACTGCACATATAAGTACGTCTGTGCTCCGCCGAACACCGCAGGATCGGTGTGCAGCAGTGTGAGCAGAGGTCTTACCAGCAGCAGACTGATGATCGTCACCGCAATGCCGAACCAGCACGACAGCTTAACGATCATAGCCAGTACACGACGCAGCCGGTCGTATGCGCCCGCGCCGAACTCCTGCGCCGCGAGAATCGCAAAGCCCTGCGTAAAGCCCTGCAGTCCCCATAAAACCAGCCAGTTGATCCAATCCGCCGCACCGATGGACGCCAGCGCCTGCATGCCGACACCGCGTCCGATGATGATCGTATCCACGATGGTATACAGCTGCTGAAACACGCTGCCCAGCATCAGCGGCAGCGAAAACAGCAGAATCAGCCGTATCGGACGACCGTGTGTCATATCGGTAACGCGCACCATATCGCACCTCCCTTGCGAAAAATCATAAAACCCAAAGCGCAGAAGGAGACGGAACTGCACTTCGGGTTTCAAAACGACGGTACCGCAGAATGCTGTTGATTTACCGCACGGTAAGATAGAACACGGTACCGCCGCCGTTATGATCAGGAATCAGAGAAAATCGCCGCACAGGCTGAGAGCTGCCTCATCTGCGATAACGATCGCGTCGTTGTGCAGCTGCAGAATCGAACCGGGCACCTTGGGCGTTACCGGACCGAAGCAGGATTCACGGATAGCCCACGCCTTGTCCTCGCCGCTGGCAACGACCAGCACTTTTTTTGCGGTCATGATGGTGTGAATGCCCATCGAGTAGGCACGGCGCGGCACCTCATCCTCGCTGGCGAAAAAGCGCTTGTTTGCCTCGATGGTGGACTCGGTCAGCTCCACGCAGTGTGTGCCCTTGGCAAAGCAGTCGTCCGGCTCGTTGAAGCCGATATGGCCGTTGCGGCCGATGCCGAGCAGCTGGATATCCACATCGCCCACACTGCGGAGCACCGCGTCATAGCGGGCGCACTCCTTTTTCTCGTCCGGCTCCATGCCGTTCGGCAGATTGATACGCGACGGGTCAATGTTCACATGGTCAAAAAAGTGGTCGTGCATGAAATAATGATAGCTCTGGTCATTTTCCGGCTTCATGCCATAGTATTCATCCAGATTGACTGTAGTCACATCCGCAAAATCCAGATCGCCCTTTTCGTACCACTTGACCAGCTGCTCATATGTGCCGATCGGCGACGAACCGGTGGCAAGACCGAGCACGGAATCCGGCTTGAGGATGACCTGCGCGGAAATGATATTTGCCGCCTTGCGGCTCATGTCCTTATAATCCTTTGCACGAATGATTCTCATAACGCAAAAGCCTCCAAACGCTTATAAATCCTTATACTTTTCACGCAGCGCGAGCAGCTCGCTCTCCTGCACATACTCGGTCAGGCAGCCCACACCGGTGACACTCTTGCCGCCTGTGATGTTGCCGAACCGCACACAATCCGCGAACGGATAGCCATGGTACAGACCGTACATCAGTCCTGCAAGGAACGCATCGCCCGCACCGGTGGAATCCTTACAGGTGAATTCCGGAATATTGCGCAGCAGACGCGGCCTGCCGTCCTCGAGAATGAGACAGCCGTCCTTATCCAGCTTGACCAGCGGGTGCTCAAAATACTCAGTCAGTACGCGGAGCGCCTCCTCCGGCGTGTCCCTGCCGGTGATCTTGAGTGCTTCCTTGGTATTCGGCGTATAGTAATCCGCCAGACGCAGATAATCACCGTACTTCTCAAAGCTCAGCTCATCATCCCAGCCCATGTCGAAAATCAGAATGGCTCCTTCCTCGTGCAGCTTGCGATATACCGGCAAAAAGCCCTCCTGCATCTGCACCAGCTTAGCACCCTTGGACATGGTATATACCCGCTCGAGCAACTCGTCCGTGATGGCGGTCGGCTTGCAGTAGGTCGCAAACGTACGGTCGCCGGGCGTGAGCATGGCACTGGTGACATTCACCGGAATACCGGTCTCGCCCTCCGCCGCCAGATTGTACGGAGAAACGCCGTTCTGCTCAAACTGCGCGCGGGCAAAGCCGGAAAACAGATCGCTGCCGAGATAGGTCGCCAGACGGGTCGGAATGCCCAGACGGGCGGCGTTTACTGCCGTACCCGGTGCACCGCCGCCGAGCAGCACGCGGAAATCCTGCGAAAAGATCTCCTCGCCCTCCTGCGGCACGCGCGGCATGCCGACATACATCAAATCCACATTGGTCACACCGACCGAAGCGAGAAACGACATGCGTCAGTCCCTCCAGTCCCCGATGTACGGCGCGTTGAGCTTGATATACTCGTCGGTCAGCTTGCTTGCCAGCGAGTACGAGCCGACCAGCGGGTGCATGGTCAGGCACTCGGTGATATCCTTCTTGGAGCGGTTGACGATACCGCGTGCCGCCAGACGCTCGTAATATTTTACGCGGCGGATCATTTCCAGATTGCTCTCCGGAATATTGGTGATATGGTGCGGCTTGCAGCCCTCACGGGAGATATCGCAGGTGACCTCAATAATATCGGTCGGCTCGAGGCCCTCGATGGCATTGCCGTTCGGCGCGCACAGAATCATCGTGCCCATGCCGCCGGAGGCTGCAATCTCGATGAACTTGAGCGCAACGCCTGCGTAGCCGCCCGCGTCCTTGGAATACACATCAAACGTCCACGGCTTGTCGCGGTGAATACCAGTCTCATTGGCCATGTAGTTGTTCTCGCGGATGCCGTACCACTTCTCAAAGCACTTGAGACCTGCCTCGAAGTCGTTCTCGATGTCGATCTTGGACAACTCCTCGGTCATGTGGCGGTTGATATCGCAGATCATCTCACCGCGCGTCTGCTTAGCGTTCAGAATGTTGGCAACCGCCTTTTCACGGTAGTAGAAGTAGTAGAGGTACTCATTGAGCACACAGCCGCGGTCCTCGAGCAGACGCTTCTCGAAAAAGCGCATATCGGTTTTGGCGTAAGCCTCGTCATTGGCGATCAGCTCGGGCATGATCTCCTTTCCGTCCACCTTGATGCTCTGGAAGTAGGACAGATGGTTCAAACCGTAGCATTCGCCGTAAATGCGGGACGCATCCACGCCGTACAGGTCGGCAAACTGGTGCAGCATGCCGCTCGGCGCGTCGCAGATACCGTAGGTGAAATCATATCCCATATCACGCAGCGCCTGTGAAACCACGCCCGCCGGATTGGTAAAGTTGAACACCTTGACGCCCGGCTTTGCCAGCTTCTTGATCAGCTCGCAGTACTCAGCCAGCGCAGGGATCGAGCGCATGGCGAACGAAACGCCGGCAGCGCCGGTCGTTTCCTGACCGAGAATACCCAGATCAAGCGCCAGCCGTTCATCGCGCACGCGAGTCGCGTCGCCGCCGACACGGATGGTCGTGATAACGTAATCCGCATCGGTTACCGCCTCCTCCGCACTGGAGGTCAGCGTGAACTTCATGGTCGGGCACAGCATACGCGCAACGTGTGCCGCCAGACCACCGTAGATGCGGAGCTTTTCCGGATCGTTATCCATAAATACCAGCTCGTCGATGTGCAGCTCCTCCGCACGCTGCGCAATGCTCTTTGCGAGGAACATGGAGCGTACACCGCCGCCGCCGATTACTGTTAATTTCATAAAAAGATACCTCCTGTTATCGAATAGATACCGTTTGCAGCTGGACCAGCCGATCATGCCCGAGGCAAATCCGGACAGACCGCACGGAAACAGCAGCACATACGGCAGAGAAAGCGGGAAAAACAGCACTGCAGGAATCAGCAGCAGCGCATTTACGCCCAGCCCCAGCACAGTCATGCCGGGACGGAGCAGACACAGCAGCCACGCATTTTTCGCCGCCGCTGCAAACGAGATGTCCACCGCTGCCTGCACCGCCCAGAAATTCTGAAAAAACGCAGCTGTGACGCAGAGCAGCAGCATACCCAGCAAGGCCGGGAAAAATCCGTCCGCCGTTACCAACATCACGCCCATCCACAGCAGCGCAAGCTCGGCCAGTCCGCATAGAAGATTACGCACCGTATCCTGCCGCAGTGCCGCACGAAAGTCGGTCCACACATCATTTGGCACATCACGCGCCATATTGACCGTGCAGCGCGCCATAGCGGCTCGAGCCGCGCCAAAGGTCACAACCGGCAGACAGCACAGCAGAAACAGCACGTTCAGCTTGGCGAGCTGCCAAAACTCCCGTACAAAGGTCTCCCCGACCCATGCGGCGCCGGTCTTTTCCGGTGCATCCTTGGCAATGCCCGGACCTTCCTTCAAATAGGATGGACGAAACACAGATTTTCCTCCTGTCAGAACGCGATCGCGCGTTCGGTCTGCTTATCGAACAAATGGATGCGGCTCATATCCACAGCCGCGGTGATGGTGTCGCCCGCATGAATCGGCTCGCCGGACGGCGTACGCACGGTCACGGACGTACCGTCACAGGTGCAGTGCGCGTAAATCTCCGCGCCCATCAGCTCAGCGATGTCCACATGCATGGTGAGGGTATAGTCCTTGTTCGCGGTGAACTTTTCACCCGAGGTGTGCAGATTCTCCGGACGGATGCCGAACACGACCGTCTTTCCAACGTACTCACTCAGCGCATCGCTGCCCGCAAAGTGCAGGCTCTGATCCGCGAAGGTCAGCTTGTAGCCGTCCGCATCGCGTCCCAGTTCGGCGTCCATGAAGTTCATCTGCGGCGAACCAATGAAGCCCGCAACGAACAGATTGCACGGATGGTCATACAGCGTCTGCGGTGTGTCCGCCTGCTGAATCTCGCCGCCCTTCATAACAACAATACGGTCGCCCATGGTCATGGCCTCGGTCTGGTCATGCGTGACGTAAACAAAGGTCGTATCCAGCTTCTGATGCAGCTTGATGATCTCGGTGCGCATCTGGGTGCGCAGCTTGGCATCCAGATTGGACAGCGGCTCATCGAGCAGGAATACCGCCGGGTCGCGCACCATCGCACGTCCGAGCGCGACACGCTGCCGCTGGCCGCCGGAAAGCTGCTTGGGCTTGCGGTTGAGCAGATGCTCGATGTCCAGCACCTTAGCCGCCTCGTGCACCTTGCGGTCGATTTCGTCCTTGGGCGTTTTGCGCAGCTTGAGTGCGAACGCCATGTTCTTGTAAACCGTCATATGCGGATAGAGCGCGTAGTTCTGGAAAACCATCGCGATATCACGGTCCTTCGGCGCTACATCGTTCACCTTGCGGTCGCCGATGTACATTTCGCCGTCCGAAATCTCCTCCAGACCCGCAATCATGCGCAGTGTGGTGGATTTGCCGCAGCCGGACGGTCCGACCAGTACGACGAACTCCTTATCCTTGATCTGCAGGTTCAGGTCGGAGATAACCTCGATATCACCGGGGTACACCTTCTTGATGTGATTCAAACTAATGCTTGCCATGTAATTTCACCTCGTTTATTCTTTGACCGAACCCGCGGTCAGGCTGGAAACGACCTGCTCCTGGAAGATCGCAAACACGATGATCGAAGGAATGACCGCAATGGTAACTGCGGCAAACAGCGCCGTGTAGTTAAAGCTGAACTGGCTGGTAAAGTAGCTGAGCGACAACGGCAGCGTGCGGGCACTCTCGCTGCTGGTCAGGATCAGGGAGAACGTAAATTCGTTCCATGTATTGAGGAAGCACAGCACAGCTGCGCTCGTAAGACCGCCCTTGGCGCACGGCATCATGATCTGGAAGAACGTGCGCAGGAAGCCCGCACCGTCGATGTAGGCGGCCTCTTCGATCGCCTTGGGAATGGACTGGAATGCGCCGCGCAGGATGAGCAGGCTCATCGGCATATTCAGTGCGGTGTTGACCAGAATCAGACCCGCCTTGGTATCGTACAGGCCCAGATTGTTGACCACGCTGTACACCGGCTGCAGCAGTGCCGTCATCGGAATGACGAGCGACAGGCTGAGCAGCATGTACAGCAGCTTATCGCACGGAAAGCGGAACCGCGCAAACGCGTAGCCTGCCATAGCGAAGACGAGCACATTGAGTACAGTCGCACAGCAGGTGACGATCACGCTGTTGCCGAAGAACTTGAAGATCGGCGCCATATCCAGTGCGGACTGATAGCCGTCAAACCCGAAGTGCGTCGGCAGCGAAATGCCGTTCGACAGGATCTCCGCATTCGTCTTGAACGAGGACAGGATGACCCAGATGATCGGGAACAGCGCAACAACCACACACAGCGCCATAAATAGATATTTGAGCACAAAGCACAGGCGTTCTCTGCCGGTCATTGCACCGAAGCTGGTTTTCATTTGTCGAACGCCTCCTTAGTAGTCTTCTTCGTTGACGCGCATCGCTTTGTTGATGAGCGTCATGCAAACGACACCCGCGATGACGATGCAAACGCCGATTGCATTCGAGTAGCCGTAGTTGTTTTCGTTCTTGTACACGCTGTACAGCATGAGCGGCAGGTTCATGGTAGCCGAGCCGGGGCCGCCCTTGGTGGTGATGTAGATCAGGTCGAACATCTGCAGCATATAGGTTGCCGCCATGACCATGGTCGTGCCGATGATCTTGCGCAGCAGCGGCAGCACAACGAACATATCGGTCTGGAACGAGGTCGCACCGTCCACACGGGCCGCTTCGAGCACCGAATCGTCAATGGTCAGCGCCTCGGCGAGCACGAGCGTCGTGGTGTAGCCCGCAAACAGCAGCCACGTCATGGTGACGGACGGGAACGCCGTTGTGGTATCCATCAGCCAGTTATGCGTCAGGTTTTCCAGACCAACAGCCTTGAGGATGGAGTTTACAACACCGTACTGCGGGTTGAAAATATTGAGGAAGATCATGCCCATTGCGGCGTTGGAGATGATATTCGGGATCATATATGCCGTACGGACAAATTTCCAGCCGCGCGGCTTTTTGTACAGCACAAGCGCCAGGATAACGCCGATGGAGACATGAATAATACAGTGAATCAGAATCCAGACGACCGTGTGGCCGCACGCCTGCCGGAAGGTCGCATCGCTGAACAGCTGTGTATAGTTCTGCAGACCGATGAATGTCATCGAGTCGCCCGTCAGCCGGTAATCAAACAGCGAGGAAACGAACACGATCACCAACGGAACAGCATAGATCAGCAGGAACAATGCGACAGCCGGAAGCAGGAACACCGGCAGCCATCCCTTTTTACGTTTCATAAAGCGGTTTCCTTTCTTGTTGAGGAGAAAAACAGGGACCCGTTTTTTTGACGGGTCCCTGCGGTAAACAGTTTACTGGTTCTTCGCTGCAGCATCCGTCAGCGTCTGGCAGAAGCCCTTTGCGTCCAGCTCACCCGAAGCGAGCAGCGGGAGCTGCTGGCTCATAACGTCGAGCAGGTTGGAGTACATCGTAGCCTGCAGAGTATCCGAGCGCTTTTCACCCTCAGTGGTTGCAAGGTCAAGGAACTCAGCAAGCAGCGGGTACTTGTCCTTTGCGGTGTCGGTCAGCTCTACCGTGTTGGAGGCCGGAACCATGCCCTGCATCTCCATTGCGGTCTGCTGTGCCTCAGCCGAGGTAAAGAACTTGACCATCTCAATGGCAGCCTCTTCTACCTTCGGGTCGTCCTGCTTGGTAACGATGTAGCCCTGAATCGGTGCATCGTATACGAAGTTGCCCGGGAACAGCGCTACGCCGACCTTATCAGCGAAGCCTTCCTCTGCCATGGAGGTATCGGAGAAATCACCGATCATCCACGGGCCGTTCGCCAGCATTGCGGTCTGGCCGGACAGGAAGTTGTTTGCAGCATTCTCATACTTGCCGCCGATTGCATCCTGCGTGGTGTAGTTCTGGTACATCTTCTGAATCTTCTCGGCTGCTGCGATCATTTCCGGCGTGTTGTAGTCGGTCGGGTTCATGGTATTCATGAACTCCAGGCCTGCGTCCGACTCGGTGCCTACCATAGCGCCCATCCACAGCTGGGTTACCCACGCAGAATCTGCGGTATCCATGGACAGCGGGGTGACGCCGGCTGCCTTCAGCTTGTCGCACTGCTGGAAGAACTCGTCCCAGGTCTTAGCCGGCTCGGTGATGCCTGCCTGCTTGAACAGATCCTTGTTGTAGAAGTAACCGATAACCTGACCTTCCATCGAGGAAGCGTAGATCTTGCCGTCGCGGCTGTTGGTAGCCAGTGCGGTATCGGAATACAGTGCCTTCCAGTCTGCATCGGAATTTACCGCATCGGTCAGATCAACTGCCAGATCCTTGGCAACGACCATATCCAGCAGATTGTAGCCGCCGCCGTAAATAACCGGCGGGAGATCGCCCGTGCCAAGCTGTACCTTGATCTTGTCGATGTAGTTCTGATCGCCCGGAACGTCTTCCTTCTTGATCTCGTACTTGCCTGCGTACTTCTCATTGAATTCCTTGATCAGTTCATCGCATACCGGAGCGGACGTATTTGTGCCGCACTGGAACGTCGGATAGTTGATGGTGATCACACCGGAGTTGTCACCGCTCTGTGCAGAATCATCCTTCTTGCCGCCGCAGCCGGTCAGTGCACCGGTCAGCAGCGCGCCTGCCATCAGCAGGGAGAGGATACGCTTTGTTTTCATGTGGGGTTCCTCCTCTTTCTCTCCTTACGGCATTTGTCTCATTCAAATACCGCTCTGTGTTTTGTTGTATTTATTATACCCGAGGAACCGTCTGCCCTCAATGCAGTAAACCGGTCAAAACATATGACGATTTTGCTTTTCGTTCACACGCTCTGCACTCCTCTTTGAAAACATAGGATTATTTTGCGCCAAAACAGGATATTTTTTTCTAATGTCGCTTCTCCCCTTCCGGATGGTACACAAAGCGGTCGAATTGTGGTATATTTAGGGTAACTCCGCAGCTCCATTGTATGGTGTTGCCCTTGTATGATTCGCAGAATCTCCCGTGAGGTGTATTGTATGGCAAAACGCAAGATCTCTCTTATCGGGCTGGTCGTTGTGATGATATGTGTTCTGGTATTCGCACCTGTTGTCACCGCCGGCATCTATTTTATCCATACCGTATCCGGTCAGCTGCAGCATACCGCCAGTGAGACGGTTTCCATGTATCTGAACGAATTCACCGACCGCACTGACCGCATGATGGAGACCCTGCGAGATGGTGTGTACTACCTGACCTCGGACAGCGCCGCCCAGCAGATGATGAGCAGCAGCGAGCCGCTCACCCAGATCCAGATTCTCCGGCTGGAGCAGAATTTCAGCCGCGCATTCTCGCTCGGCGATTCGCTCAACCCCGATGTGGTCAGCGCCATCTACCTGATCAAAAACGACCAATATGTACCGGTCTACGGCGGCAACTACTATTTGAATACCTCGTGGCGCGTCCGGCAGATGTACCAGACGCACGAGGACTGCAACTCCGCACGCACGCTGTACACGCACTATACCATCGTTGGATACGCATATATGATCGTCGATTTTGTTGACCTCAACACCATGCAGCCGCTTGGCAAAATCATTGTCGAACTGAACATCAACAAGCTGCTCTCCACGCTGTCGCTGAACCAGCTTTACCCTTCCACTGTCGTCATTTTCAGCGGTGATCAGGGCAAACGCATCGGCTCTCTGCAGACCGACCTGTTCCGCGAGAACGAGGATATGAATAAGTGGTATCATGCGTCCAGCTCACTCCGCAAAAGCCGTGAGCGCGTGGACATCTATATTCCAAACGCCGAAATCCTCGCCGGTGTGCGCCAGAGTACGCGTGTGTATTTTCTCGTCTGTGCTGCCATCCTGATCCTGGCTCTGCTGCTGGCTGCCACCTGTCTCATCCTGCTGCTGCGTCCTCTGCGACAGATGCTGCACACCATCGGCAGTATCGGCAGCGGTGATTTTTCCGTGCGCATGGATGAAACGCCCTACACCGAAACGACCGCTATCTCACATGCCTTCAATGACATGGCCGACCGGCTGGACACCCTGTTTCAGGAGGTCTATCAGCGCGGTCTGCTGCTGCGTGACGCAGAGATTCATCAGCTGGAGAGCCAGATTCAGCCGCACTTCATCTTTAATATTCTTGAACTGATCAATGTCCGCTGCATGGTAGCCGGTCAGCCAGCCATCTGCACCACGGTGCAGAATCTGGCACAGCTGCTGCGGGCAAGCGTTGTTAACCACGGCAAGCAGATTATCACCCTGCAGGAGGAACTGGATTCTGTAAAATACTATCTCGCCCTGCAAAAGGAACGCTTTGAGGAAAAGCTGCAGTACACCGTCGATGTGGAGGACGACAAGCTGCTCGGCTGCTACCTGCCTAAGCTGACCATTCAGCCTCTGGTAGAAAACAGTATCGTACACGGACTCGAACCTAAGCGTCACGGCGGCTGGGTGCGCGTCAGCATCTGGGAGGAGGAGGACGCCGTGTACATCCGCGTGCACGATGACGGCGTAGGCTTTGACCCGTCCGCCATCCCCCAGCCCGGCAGCGACGACAAGCACCACACACATGTTGCGCTGCACAACATCGAGCGCCGTTTTCAGCTGCTGTACGGCGAGCCCTACGGCATGTCGATCAAATCCGAACCCGGACACGGCACGAGCATCGTGCTGACGCTCCCCATCATCACCGCACCGCCCGAAAAGGAGAAAGACCTATGCTGAAAGTTATGATCGTTGACAATGAATCCGCCATCCGCAAGGGTCTGGTACACTGCATCCACTGGGGCGACCTCGGCTGTGAGATTGCCGCACAGGCAGATGACGGCATGATGGCGCTCGAGCAGATTCCGGTCATTCAGCCGAATATCGTTATCAGCGATATCCGCATGCCCGGCATGGACGGTCTTGAGCTTGCCGAGATCATCGCCCGCGACCATCCCGGCATCAAAGTCATCATTTTGACCGGCTATCCAGATTTTGCCTACGCGCAGCGTGCCATCCAGTATCATGTGGTGGATTTTGTACTCAAGCCGATGACGGTAGAAAACCTGACCAATGCCATCGAAAAAGCCAAGGCCGCCATAGCGGAAGACCGCAGCAGTCAGGACCTGCAGGAGAGGCTCTCCACGACCTCGGCGCGCAACATGGAGCTGCAGCAGAGCATGCTGCTGCATGACCTCGTCCACCGTGTTGCATGCTCGCAGCTGTATGTGCTCAACCGCCTGGCTCAGCTGAAAATGGACCTGCACAGCTATTTTGTACTCAAGCTGTATATTACCTCGCTGTCCGAGGAAACGCTGACCGATGAAGAATACAGCGAGTATCTCAACCAGTCGCAGGAGATTCTGTCCGACTGTCTATCCTCCTACCCGCATTACTACATTGCCCGCGGCACGCAAGACTGCTTTGTGGTCATCTGTGCCGCCGGGGAAGCGCCCATTACCGCATTATGCAGGGAAGCGGTGAATATTGTCGGCAGTCTGGCACATTTTCTGCTGTTTATCGGCATTTCTAACTGCAATGACAATCCCATCAATCTTGCCGATGCCGCCGATGAAGCCGCGCAGGCGGTGCGCTTCACCGTCTTCACGCCCGACCATCCGGTGACGCACTTCGCTGAGCTCAGCTCGTTCCCGCAGCAGCTGACCGACGAAATCTTTGAAATGCTCTCTGCCCTAAAATCTGCGATGGAGCTGCGTAATCCCGCCGACACAGAGCAGCTGCTCGACTGCATTTTCGCCTATGCGGACAGCAGCAAGCTGCCGCCGGATACCGTGCGCAATATCTGCGTATATATTCACCAGTTCGGCATGGAGCTGCAGTTTCCCGGAATAGCCGGACATTCGCTCGAGGGCGGCAGCATTTCCTCGCTCAAGCGCATTATGGAGACCAACTCCATCGCCGAGATGGAATCCTGCACCCGCGCACTCGTGCAGCAAACGCAGGACATGGCGCAGAGCAGCGCCGCCAGCGCAGATCATATCGTTTCCTCGGTACAGACCTACATCAGCGCACACTATGGCGAGCAGCTTTCGCTCGACCAGCTCGCCCAGCAGTTCTATCTCAGCTCAAGCTATCTCTCGCGCCTGTTTAAGCGCGAGACCGGCACAACGCTGACGACTTATCTGCAGAACGTGCGCATCGAAGCCGCAAAAAATCTGCTGCGCACTACGGCACTCAAAAGCTATGAAGTTGCCGAGCGGGTCGGCATTAACGATCCTGTGTATTTCTCACGCATATTTAAGAAGATCACCGGTCTCAAACCGAAGGATTACCGTCACAGCGTGCAGAACGAATCATCTGTATAAACGAAAAGAAGCGAAAAACGCTCCGGCATGCATCCCATCGGAACCTTTCCGCAATTCTCAAAATTGTCTGCGCAAGCAAATCGGTTGCATTTTCCGCACCTTTACTATATAATATAGTTAAATATTTTTAATTATCAGCAAAATTCATGGCAATACCGCATAATCGAATAAGAGCGGTCTGCGAGCAAATTCTGCATCCGTATCCGTCGCGGTACTGCCCTATATAAAGGTAATCTGGAAAATGAATACAACTTGGGAAACACACAAATTTGAGCACTACATATTCAGCCTTTTGCTGGCGGTGGAAGTCATTATGTCCTTTACATTTTTAGGATATGTGCACATTCCGCCGATTTCTATTACCACAGCGTATATCCCTATCGTCATTATCGCCTGCCTGTTTGGCCCGGCCGAGTCTTCCCTCGCGGGACTGCTGTTCGGTCTTGGCAGTCTGTATAAGGCTTCCGCGACCTATGTCATGCCTGCAGATGCGGTCTTTTCTCCGTTCCGGAGTGATTTTCCCATTGGAAGCATACTGCTGAGTGTCGGCACGCGCGTGCTGTTCGGTTTTCTGCTCGGCTGTCTGTTTCAGCTGGCACGCAAAAGCAAACGAAAGAATCTGTGCAAGCTGCTCATCACAATCGCGGCGCCTAAGCTGCATGCGCTTCTGGTCTATACTGCGATGGGTCTGCTCTTTCCCTCTCTCGGTTTTAATATTTTATCAATATTTATACTTGAAAAAAGTGACCTCATCATCCTGCTGTTCTGTGCTGCGATCGTTCTGACGATTGACAAGCTGTATCACAGTCCCTTTATCCAGACCTATAAAAAAGCGGTCAATGAATATGAAAACACCCCGTACTGGTCTCCAAAGATTGGTTTCGTGCTGGGGGGTGTAAGTACGTTTATCTTCTGTATGGCGGTCCTCTCGACCGTGTACTTCTCCAACCGTATGTACTACATACTCGGGCAGCACGGCGTAGATGTCACACAGCACATTCATCGGGATATTCTCCACCTGCAGGTGCAGTTTTTGACTGCCATGCTGGCACTCAACTTCATTCTGCTCATCCTCATCCTGATGGTCTACCGCTACATGAAATTTCGTGAGTACACCGGCGAGCTGGACTTCCTGACCGGCATTATGGGCCGCAAGCTGTTCCTGCACACCTGTCTCCGCAGCCAGAAGTCCCACGCCGGAGCAGCCGGCTGGTTTCTGGTCTGTGATCTGGATTATTTCAAGCACATCAACGACAAATACGGCCATTCTGTCGGTGATGAGGTCCTCAAGCAGTTTGCCGAGCATTTACAGAACACCTTTCGTTTCTGCGGCTCTGTCGGCCGTATCGGCGGTGACGAGTTTGCCGTAATGCTCGATATAGATCTGTCGCAGGACCAACTGGAGCATCTGCTGACGCAGTTCCTGCGCGATATTTCCGGTATTCTCGAGCAGGTCACGGTCAGCTGCAGCATCGGCGCGTACCGCTTTGTTTTCCCGCAGGAGATCAAGTACCTGCTCACCGAAACCGACCGCGTGCTCTATCAGGCCAAGGAGAACGGCCGAGCGTGCTTCGTGATGGAGGATTCGACTGAAAAGTAAATTGCAAAAGTCCGCACAGCGTAGGGCAGCTGTGCGGGCTTTTGTGTCTGTCGAAACACTAACGTTTTCCGAGCAGCCTTTCGATCGAATTTCGAAGAAAAGCCGCGCCTTACAGGCACATTTTTCTTCCCTTGTGTATCTCGGAATTTATGAATTTGCTCCGCAAATTCTATTTTATGCGTGCTGCCGCACGAAGTACAAGAGTCGAAATGCTGCTTTTTGGCAGACTGAAACGGAGTGCAAACGCACTCCGTTTTACTTTCCATTTTAGAACGGCTGGCTGTAACTCCAGGTACCGATGCCGAGCGGAGAGAACGCAAGGTAAACCGCTGCAACACAAATGAGAATCAGTGCGGTAGCAACCCATCGATATTTCCACGGAGTAAGATCAACAGCACCGATGTCCTTCTGTACCCATGCCTCCGGATGCTTTGTCTTGTTTCGCTGATTGAAAATGAACATAATCAGCAGCTCAACCGGCAGCAGAACGAATACAGCATACAGATAATGGAACTTGCTGTTGAGGAACAGCAGGAACGAGCCGTAGCAGACCACATGCAGCGCCAGAATGACCTTTGCGCTGTATTTCGGCAGGTGCTTGAAGAAGAAGCCGCCGAATACGGCCGTCAGAACCGGCAGTGCAATCAGCATTACGAGAGAATCCAGGAAGGTCTTGAGACCTGCCGGGAAGAAGTAGATCAGCGGACCGACGATGGTGGTCAGTACCGCGAAGATGATGCCGACATTCTTGCCGATCTTGACGAGCTTGTCCTCGGAAGCGTCCTTGTCGATGAATTCCTTGTAGATATCCATGGTAAACATGGTATCTACCGAGTTCAGCACCGAGTTGAACGAGGACAGGATCGCACCGAGCATGACGGCTGCGAAGAAGCCCATCAGCGGAGCCGGAACAACCTGCGAAACCAGCTGCGGGTACGCTTCGTCCATCATGGATACCTGATCGCCCTGCAGCTCAAACAGCGCATACGCGATAACGCCCGGCAGCGCAAGGTACATAAAACCAATAATTTTCAGAAACGCGCAGTAGAGAGCACCCTTCTGCGCTTCCTTGAGGTTCTTTGCAGCAAGTACACGCTGAATAAACGACTGGTGCGTACACCAGGACTGCAGACCGAGGAAGAACAGACCGGTAAAAACGGTCGGCCACGGAACCGCAGGCGGCAGAGAATCCGCCGGAGCGATGGAGTTGAGCATATCCGAATGGTTTTCGATCAGGAAACGCATACCGTCGATAACCGACAGACCGTCACCGCCTGCCGTTTTGCCGAGCACGCTCAGTGCGAAGAACGGGATCATGAAGCCGCCGATCAGCAGGCCGATGCCGTTTACCGTATCCGATACGGCAACAGCTTTCAGTCCGCCGAAGATGGCGTAAATCGAGCCGATGACACTGATGATGATACACAGAATGATAACGGCCTGGAACTTGGTTACGCCCAGAATACCGGATACGTTGAAGATATTCTCAAATACCAGCGAACCGGAGTACAGGATAACCGGAATCTGTACGACAATGTACAGCAGGATGTACGCGATGGAGAACCACAGCTTCGTGCTGCGGTCATAGCGCAGACCGATCAGCTCCGGAATGGTGGTAATGCCGCTTTTCAGATAACGCGGCGCCGCAAACAGCGCCAGCACGATACAGCACGGAGCCGCTACGATCTCGAACGCCATCGGGCTCATGCCCACACTCCATGTCTGGCCGTTTGTGCCGACCAACTGCTCTGCCGACAGGTTGGTCAGCAGCAGCGAACCTGCGATAACAAAGCCCGGCAGTCCGCGTCCGGCCAGAAAATAGCCGTCTGCGGTGCTCTGGTCATCGCCCTTTGTTTTTACATACGAAATAACTGCAACAAGTATCGTGAAACCGATAAACGTCGCCATAGTCCAAACCATTGGAATCCCCTCTTTCACGCGGTCCCTCAACCGCTTCAATTTCCCATATTTGTAATTTAATTCTCAAAAATGCGTATAGTTAGGGCGGACGCATGTGTCGAACTCTGCGTCCGCCCTGTCTATAAACTGTTTATGCTGTCAAATGTGTGTTTGAATTACTCCCACAGGCCCTTGGACTTCATGTCGGAGACGTACTCGTCGATATTGGAGGAGTCGATAACCTTGGAGCCGGAGTCGATGAAGGATTCAACAGAGCCGCCCTCAAGTACGGTAACTGCTGCTTCAACAGCCTTGTAGCCCATGTCGTAGCCCATCTGAGCGATGTCGATGGTCAGAGAGCCGTCCATAACTGCCTCAATGGCAGACTGGTTGCCGTCAAAACCGCACAGAACGGTATCTGCGTAATTGGTGTTGCTGGAATCCTTGATAACCTTTGCAGCTGCAAGCGCCATGTCATCCGCAATGGACAGAACTGCGTCTACGCCGTCCGGGTACTTCTGGATAACCGCCTCCATAGCGGCTGCTGCCTTGTCCGGCATGGTGTCGGTGTACTGCACTTCGAGCACCTGACCGCCTGCGGCTTCGATCGCATCGCGGTAGCCGCGAAGACGTGCTTCATGGGTCTCGTCGCCCTGTACGCCTGCAATGATAACCGCCGTCGGCTTGTCCTTGCCGAGTGCCTTGCAGGCCTCAGCAACCGCCTTGCCGCCGTTCAGCGCTGCGTCCTCGTTGCCGGTGCCAACGAAGCATGCCTTCTTGTCCGAGGTGAAGTCGGTATCGAGTGCTACGACCGGCTTGGTCGCGGTATCTACCAGCGTTGCGGTAGAGGTGGACTGCTGCGGAGCGATAATAACGGCATCGATGCCCGGGTTGCCGAGTGCGGTCTCGATCATGTTGACCTGCTCATCATACGAGGTAGCCGAGGTCGGAGACTGGATTTCGACGTTTACATTGTCGTGCTCGCTGCCGTAAGCGCGCGCACCAGCAATAACCTTGTTAAAGTGACCGTCCGTATGCTTTACGATAACGGTTACGTTGTAGGCATCACCGGATGCTGTAGAGCCGCTGTCGCCCGTACTGCCAGTCGATGCGGACAAACCGCAGCCTGCCAGCATGCCGGCACACAGAGCACTCACTAACGTCATTGCTAAAAGCTTCTTTTTCATGGTTCAAACACTGCCCTTTCTCTTCTTCTCATATTGATTTTCTTTCTTCTCTACAGAGGGTGGTGCTGGAATTGCGAAAATGCTATGGACTTAAGGCAACACCGGACAATTTGGTAGGAGCAATTGTTCGGTGATGCCGCACCAATTACTGGCTGATGGTCTGGCGCAGTGCGTCGATAGAGGTGTTGACACCGGCATCAACGGTCATGGTCAGGTCTTCCATCTCGAGCGAAACGTCTCCGTCGTAGCCCATCATGTGGCAAACAGAGAAGAATTCCTTCCACCACTGGAGATCCTTGCCGCAGCCGACTGCAACATAGTTCCATACACGGTCAGCGGACTCGGTAACGGGGCGAGGCTCGAGCAGACCGTCGGTGTCTGCCAGACCGCGCTCGATACGGGCATCCTTACCGTGAACGTGGAAAATGCAGCCCTTCAGAGCACGAGCAGCCGCGATCGGGTCCGCACCCAGAACCATCATGTGGGACGGGTCAAGGTTGATGCCAAGCATCGGGTCGGTAGCTTCACGCAGCTTGAGCAGGGTCGAAGCAGACCAAACCATGGTGCCCGGGAACTCCTCGATAGCGATGTGCTCAATGCCGCACTTCTTGCAGTGTGCAATGAACTCGTTCCAGAACTCGATCGTTACCTTCCACTGGTACTCATACGCCGGAGCCATAAAGTCCGGCCAGGAAACGGTAGAGGTGATCCAGTTCGGGGTGGTGTCGGTTTCGTTGCCGGCCGGCAGGCCAGCCATAGCAACGATCTTCTTAACGCCCAGCAGACCTGCCAGCGTAGCGCAGTCGTACATGGACCTCTTGTATTCCTCGCCGGTCTTACTCGGCCAAAGCGGGTTGCAGGACGTGTTCAGTGCAGAGATGCGCATGCCGCGCTTCTCAAGTTCGCCCATGAATTCCTTGCGCTTGCCTTCGTCCGCGAGCAGCTCCGCGGTGTTGCAGTGCTTGCGGGCACCCCAGCCGCCTGCGGTCATCTCAACTGCGTCGATACCGAGAGACTTTACCTTATCGAGCATGTCCGTGTAGGACAGATCAGCAAAAACATCCGTGCAAATTGCGAGTTTCATATAAAAAACCTCACTTTTCTTCCTTTTTGTTGTAGTAGAAATCGTTGGAGCGATTTTTAGAGAGAGAATTCTTTCAAATATATTATCAGGAGGGAATTTTAGCGTTATAAGCGTTTAAGAGTTTACCGCTGCCCGCCTTACGGAAGGCAGCGGCACAGAGAAAAGAAATGAGAGAGTATCTTAGGCAACACCGCACAATTAAAGCAGCGGCGCTTTGCGGAAATTTTGTATTCTGATTTTGTTGCGATTTCTTGCAATACGGCAAGTATTGCTGCGAAACCGCGCCTCATCAGTACGCAAAATTTATTCGCAAATCGCTCTTGTTCAATTATGCGGTATTGCCTTAGTTTAGATGGAAATTGGGAGAATTACTTGAAATCTACCCATACGCCGCCCTTGTCAGCGGACTCTACGCACTTGGTTACCCAGCGGATGCCGTCGATGCCGTGCTCCAGATCCGGGTAAACCAGATTCTTGAGGGTCTCCTCGTCGCCGCGGTTCTTTGCATCCATTGCGATAGCAAAACGGGTGTACAGGTTGCTCCAGGACTCGATCAGGCCGGTGTAGTGCAGAGCACCCAGGCGCTCGTACTCGAGAGCTTCCGGATTCAGGTAATCCATTGCACGAACCAGAGTCTGACGCGGCTGACCCTGTACTTCGTAGTACAGCTCATCCGGATGCATGTCGTTCCACTCGAGGGAAGCCTTGGTGCCGACAATGCGGATGTGCTGGCTGCTCATGTCACCTGCGTTAACTGCGGATGCCCACATACGGCCAACTGCGCCGTTCTCGTAACGCATCAGGACGTAAGCATTGTCCTCCAGCGGTGCGCGGGACTTGATGAAGCTCTGGCGGTCGCACAGCAGCTGCTTCAGCTTCAGCTGCGGGCAGATCAGCTCGGACATGTAGAAGGTGTGGGTGGACAGGTCGCCAAGTACGAAGGACGGGCCGGACTTTGCCGGATCAACACGCCACTTCTGACCCTCAGCCTGCTTATCGCCGGTCGGGTCGCAAGCGAAGCCATGTGCGTAGCGGAGGTCTACCATAGTAACCTCACCGATGTCACCGTTCAGGACCATGGAACGCATCTGGCTCAGCAGGTCGAAACCGGAGAAGCCGTAGGTTACGCAAACGATCTTGCCCTTTTCCTCAGCCAGCTTTTTGATCTCTTCGCCTTCCTCAACCTTGAAGAACAGCGGCTTCTCACAGATTACATGCAGGCCGGCTTCCAGAGCTGCCTTGCAGACCTCAAAGTGCTGGAAGTTCGGGGTTGCGATGTCAACAGCCTCGATGCCGTCCTCGCGCTTTGCTTCCTCAGCGAACATGGTCTTGTAATCCGGATAGAGGCGTTCCTCATCCATGTTCAGGTTCTTGCCGAAGTCTACGCAGCGGGCGAAGTCCAGGTCGAACGCTGCAGCCTTGAGTACGAACGAGGTGTTGTCTCGCATAGCGCCCAGACGATGCTTGTAGCCAACGCCGGAAGTGCGGCCGCCGCCTACGATACCCCAACGGAACGGACGAGCAATTTTCTTTTCACCGATAAACATAATGTTTTCCTTCTTTCTTTGATTTGTAAAAAAGTGTTTGATTCTGTTTTGTACTGCTAATTTTGATGTTTTGTGAAATACATACAACAAATTCGATTTATCTTTGTTTATTGTATCTATTCCCTAACTTCTGGCCTAAGTATAAAATATTTTATGGATATATTCAATAAGCGTTTCTGCCGTAAAGTTCATCAATCCTGCTTTCTGTGAAAAAACACAGAAAACCAGTTCATCAATCCTGCTATTTCGTTCATGGATTCTATGAATGCAAAATAAGGAAGGAGAAGAGTCTATGCAAAGTGTTGATCCCGGCATCCGAAGTGAGTCGGTTTGTTTTCCGTTTACGCCGTCGCAGACCGCGAGAGAGCTGCTGTTCTACCCGACATGGTGCGGTCACTACTACTGCACCGCCAACTATTTTATGAAGCGCGACAGTTATCCGCCGCTGCTCATCGCCTACATCCGCAAGGGACGCTTCCGCGTGGAGTACCGCGGTGAGTTCAATGTCGCCGAGGCCGGTGACATACTGCTGCTCGACTGCATTGAGCCGCACTACTACCACGCCGAGGACGGACTGGAGTTCGTTTACATGCACTTTGAAGGCTCGAACGCGCGTGAGCTGTGCCGCCGCATCACCGACCGGCACGGCTGGCTCATCCGCCGCGATAACAACACGCTGATCGGCAATCTGCTGTACGACATGGTGCGCTTTTACGATGAGAACGGTGTAGAGACCGACATGCAGCGCTCGGCACGTATCTACCGCATGTTTGACCTGCTGCTCTCACCGAGTGCCGCCGAGCAGTCAGCGGATACGCCGGTCGAGCAGGCCATCCAGTACATCCGCTCGCATATCGGTCAGCCGATTTCCGTGGAGGATCTGGCGTCCACCGTGTGCCTGAGTGCGTCCTATTTCGCGCATATGTTCAAGCGCCGCACCGGCTTCTCCCCTGCCGATTATGTCATCAACTCGCGCATTGAGCGGGCGAAGGTTCTGCTCGTGCGCACGCAGAAGCCGATTGCGGAAATCGCCGAGGAGGTCGGCTACTCGACCAGCGGCAGTCTGATCAACCTGTTCGTTAAGAAGGTCGGTACGTCACCGCGGCAGTACCGTATCCAGCATATGTCCAAAGCGATTGATGCGGTATGCAAAACCGATGTGCCGTTCATAGATACAGATGTGCCGGAGCTGTAACCGTGCAAATATGCAAAAAGACGCACATCGCAAGATGTGCGTCTCTGTCTGTCAAAATGTCATATTCCTGCAATTTAAACAATTCGCGCGCCAGTGCACGTTAAAAGGTTTACGGTCTGTTAAGACAACACCGCATAATGAGAACCACAGCTTCCTGCGCAGACTCCGGTCGCGCTGCTGCGACGCTTTGCTGAAATTCTGCACCCTGACTTTGCTGCGCTTTCATGGTAATACCTCAAGTATTACCACAGAACCAAGCCTCGTCAGCACGCAAAACCTGCTCGCAAATCGCCTTTTGTCTCATTATGCGGTGTTGCCTGAAAGGATGAAATGCAATAGATTTGTTCTGTTTTACAGTTCCTCGACCGACACGATGCCTTTACGCTCGCCGACCAGTGTCATCAGACGGTTTACCGTGCAGCTGCGCGGCAGGCGCAGTGTGAAGATGGCACAGGCATTGTGCTCACCGTTTTCCGCCGCACGGGTGATCTGGATATTCAGCACTTTGACATCACATCTGCGGTACAGCTGCAGCACATCGTCCAGACACGTTTTATCCTCATATTCCATATACACATTGATCTCGGGAACGTGCTCCAGCACACGGTACTCCAGCCGCGAGAACACCTGCTCTGCCAGCATGATAAAGCCGGTGGCCAGAATGCCGCCCTCATAAAAGCCGCCGCCGAACGCCAGACCGATGATAGCCGAGGTCCACAGTCCGGCCGCCGTTGTCAGTCCCTTCACATTCTGCCGCTTGGTGACGATGATCGTACCGGCACCGATGAAGCCGATTCCGGCAACAACCTGCGCGCCCAGACGCGCCATATCAGTGAAATAATGCATATTCAGATACAGATACTGACTGGTCAGCGTGGTGATCGCTGCACCGATGCAGATGAGGATATGCGTGCGGAAGCCTGCCGGACGGCGCTTGTACGAGCGCTCGATGCCGATGATGCCGCCGCAGATAAATGCACAGGCGAGACGCACAAATACGGAGAGCGTGGTAACGCTGCGCAGACCGTCAAAAACAGATAACATATTGCTTCCCTCCTGTTACAGCTCTTCGATTACACACAGACAATCCAGACCGGCCAGTTCGGACAGCAGCTGCGTATGCGGTATTTTTTCATTCAGACGAATCGAAAAGATCGAGCTTGGATGCAGCTGCTCACCGCTCCGGTTGCGCTCGATGTCAATGTCATAGATCTGCACATTCTGCGCCTTCAGCTGATTGATGATCGTGCTGACATCGTCCATTGAGTTAAACTCCAGATACAGATTGATATCGCGTGCGTTTTCCTGAATATATGCATCCACGATCGGGAACAGGCGGATGCTCAGAAAGATCATAGCAAACGCGATCAGTACGCATTCGTAAAATCCCGCTCCGACCGCAAGGCCGGTACACGCCGAAGCCCACAAGCCGGCGGCGGTAGTCAGTCCCTTGACCTGCTGACGGCCGGTGACCAGAATCGTGCCTGCGCCGAGAAAGCCGATGCCATTGATGACCTGTGCACCGAAACGGGAAACGTCGGTTTTTATGCCGATCTCTGCGCAAATATCCGACCACGGCCCTGTCACCATGGTAAATTCGTACAGGCTGAGCAGCACGGTCAGCGTTGCACCCAGACACACCAGCATATATGTACGGAAGCCCGCCGGACGGCGTTTTCGTTCCCGCTCCAGACCGATGCAGCCGCCGAGCAGCATAGCCAGAGCGAGCCGCAGCACGACCGATGCAAAGTGAAATTCGCGAAGATATGCAATCGTTTCTGTCATGTTCTGCTCCTCCTCATTTCCTGCGGAAACCGTTTACGCACACGTTTGCGCTAATGGTCGTTTTACACCCTGCACTCCTTGGTATATATACAGTATAACACCGAATCAGGCAAAGTTTCATCCCTCACATTGTAAGAAGTATTTTGTTTATTTTTGTGTAATTTGTACATTCGCAAACGTTTGTGTATTTAATTGTCTCCATATTATTATATATTAAGTTCTAAATATCCGCATTTGTGAAATTTTTTATTTCGATGCATCCTCTCCGAACTGTTTTTTCCCTTCCACAGAGCGTAAATACCCCCATTCTGCACAGATTGTGCAGAACGGGGGTATTCGTTCTGTATCGCACGAAGCTGCGCCTGCACGCAGCACAAGGCACTTCCGCCTTACATGGTCCCTTCCTCCTCCATTGCACTGAGCAGCGGCGTTACCATCTGCTTTTTGCGACTGACTACACCCGGCAGCACGACCGAATGCTCCCCACATTCCTTGCGGAACGCGGTATGCACCAGATTCTTTGCACCCCTGCCGACATAAAGCAGTTCGGTCTTTTCCTCGATGATATTAGTCAGCATGACAAACTGCATGGACAGTCCGCTCGTCTTGAGATAGTCCTCCATATAGCCCAGCATTTTATCCCGGATGCCGTTCAGCTCATTCTCGCTGACACTCGTGATCTGCGAAATGGCGATTTTTTTATTCTGTACCTGAAAGTACTTGAAATCCATGTGGAACAGCTCATCCATTGAACGGTCGCGCAGGCGCGAGCTGGAGCGGAACATCTCCGTTGCATACTCTCTGATGTCCAGACCTGCGATCTGCGCCAGCTCCTCTGCGGCGGCGCGGTCGAGCGGCGTACAGGTCGGAGAACGGAACATCAGTGTATCCGACAGAATCGCAGAGCACAGCAGACCCGCGATTTTCGGTTCGATCGGCACATTATGCTCATGATACATTCCTGTGATAATGGTCGCAGTACAGCCGAGCGGCTGATTGCGGAAATAGATCGGCCCGCTCGTTTCAACCGAATCAATGCGGTGATGGTCGATGATTTCAATGATATTAGTCGAACGAATGCCGTCTGCCGCCTGATCCCGCTCGTTATGATCGACCAGAATGACCGATGGACGCTCCAGATCCAGCAGATTGCGCTGAGAAAACATTCCGATATACCGTCCCTGCTCATCCAGCAGTGGATAGTAGCGCATACGCTTTTTGGATACCGCGCGCTTTACATCCTCTACCACGTCATCGGGTTCAAAGGTGATCAATCCCTTGCGGCGCATGACATGGCGCACCGGCACAGCCTGACTGACCACCTTGGCGCAGCTGTATGTCGTCAGCGGCGTTGCGATGATGGATACCTGATTTTCACTTGCCAGCTTGCGGATGGTACGCGAGACTTTCGCGCCGAGCCCGATAATAATGCAGCCCGCGTTCATCTCAATGGCGCAGAGCTGACTCTCATAGCGATTGCCGAGAATGACCATGTCACGCGGCCCGATATAATCCTCCAGAACATCCGGATTGGCTGCCGCAACCACCACGCTGCCCTGCTCGAACCGCTTTTCGATATCACCGACAATCAGCGTACCATCCAGTACATCCACCAGGTTGCGATAGCTTGTGCCGGCCTCCGCCAGTGCGTTCGCGTCCTTATCCTCCATATAGAAGCGCGCGATATCACTCAGCGTCAGCAGTCCTTTAAGATGACGCTCCTCATCGACAACGGCCAGAGTCTGAATATCATTTTCGTTCATGTAATTCCATGCGCGGTGCAGCGACATCTCCTCATCAATACCGGGGATCCTGCGATACTGCACATCGCTCAGACACGGCTCAAACGACTTGATATAACGCGGCGCTTTTACGCCGAAGCGCTCCAGGACAAATTTGGTCTCTGTATTGACATGGCCTGCCCGGCAGGGGATATATGATTCTCCGGTCAGCCTGTGCTTAAGCTCTGCATAACAGATCGCAGAGCAGATCGAATCTGTATCCGGATTACGATGTCCGATAACAAAAACCGGGTTCATACTGTACCGACTCCTTTGTCTGAGAAATGACCGCGGGAACTGCTGTGGTTTTCCCAACGGTGTATGATTGCGGGTAAAAGGAAACAGCAGCACCGACCATGCCACTGATTCGGGTGCTGCTGTTCCCCTCGGGAAGAAATAGGACAATACCGCATAATACTGCAAGCAAATTTTTCTGCACGGACGAGGCGTGATCTTACAGCAATACCTGATGTATTAACATAAAAGCACAGCAAGGTCAGGGCACAAAATTTCCGCCAAGCGCCGCGGCAGCGCGACCGGAGCCTGCGCAAGAAACCGCGACAGCGCGACCGGAGCCTGCGCAAGAAACCGCGGCTCTAATTATGCGGTGTTGCCTTAGATATGGTCATTATGATTTTCCATGCGGATCATGCCGGAAACACCTGCCAGCTCCTGACGGAATGCATTCTGCGCGGACTCATATCCGTTCGGTGGAAAGCTTGCACGGAAGCTGATGATATAGGTGTTATGCGGAGTTCTGCTGAAGGACAGATCAAGCAGCTTCGCGAAATGCCGTTCTGCCAGATGCGACAGTTCCACCATGATGTCGCCCATATGGTCACATTCGATCTGCAGATCCAGTTCCGAGCGGCTTCTGGCGCGGATTTTCTCCTGAATCCCGTCAAACGCCACCAGTGTTACAAAGGCAATCACCGTACCGACTGCCGTGAGCACATAGTATCCCATGCCGACCGACAGACCGAGACAGGCAACGACCCAGACACTGGCCGCCGTTGTCAGTCCGCGAACGGTAAATCCCTCACGCAGGATCGCACCGGCACCCAGAAAACCGATGCCGTTGATGACCTGTGCGCCCAGTCGCGCCGGGTCAGAGGGCGTTGTCCCAAATACTGCGATCGTCTGCTCATACAGGATGCAGCTTGTCACCATGACCACACACGAGCCGAGTGCTACCAGAATATGTGTGCGGATTCCCGCCGGATGCGAGGTCCGTGCGCGCTGCGCGCCGACGGCAAACCCGACGATCACTGCACCCAGCAGCCGCAGCACGATATCCACCACTGTAATTTTCCCCATTTTCGTTTCCCTCCTGTCTAAAATATTTGACCGCACCCTGCAATGGCAGGGTACGGTCAGAAAAAGAGAGAGAGATTGTTACGGTTACGTTCTTTTTCTTATTGCATCGTCAAGCGCTCTGCTCGATTTCGCTCCTCCAGATAATCCACCAGCTCCGGCAATTCCCGAATGATATGATCCGGCTGGTAAGCAGCATCTACACCGGCATCCTTCTGCGCCGACAGGAACGACTGGATCTGGATCGCGGCACCGAAATGCATTCGCTTTGCACCGATGATATCACGCGAGATCGTATCGCCCACATAGGCACATTCCTCCGGCTTCGCCTGCATCTGGCGCAGCGAGATCTGGAAAATAGACGGATGCGGTTTCCGGTATCCGGTCACGCTGGACAGGGTAACATCTTCAAAATAATCGCGGATTCCGTACTGCTCCAGCACATCGAACACCGAATAAAGCGATGCCGTGTTGGAGATGACGCCCAGATGATACCCGCGTTTTTTCAGCTCCTCCAGAGTCTCCTTGACCTTCGGACGAAGCTCGCGGTGATAATAGGTCACTTCCCACATGCCGGCCAGCCGTTCCGCTACCTCCTGCAGTTTTTCACGGTCCAGATTGAAGTCCGCCATATAATACTCCGGCCAGATTTCCTCCGGTTTTTTCTCCAGTTCGTTGGATTCGCTCCATTGTTTGTAGGTACGGATACCGCTGTTCAGCTTGTTCCAGAAGGTAATGTCATTGCAGCCTGTACCCAAATCATGTTCATTGAGGAACGTCCGCAACTCCCCGGTAACCGAGTGAATCGTCTGATCATTATACCAGATATCCTCGAGCGTTCCTCCCATATCAAATAATATAGTGTTAATCACGTTTACTCCTCCTTCTGCGGCAGTGCAAGGGAGGCACGAACCACATTGTGATCGCTCAGCTCCGGCTGTGTATACCGGGCCAGCGCACTGTCCTGCGCAGCAAAGCCGCAGTCTGCCGTCAGTGTAGAAATCACACTGCTGCAGTGCACGGTAAAGCCGCGCGGCAGCAACCAATCCAGCTTCATATGCAGGCAGCCGCCCTCCGGCAGCGGTTTGCGCCGTGTGCAGTCCGCACCGCCCGAAGCCGCCCGCCATGCATAGCCTGCTGCGGTGCAGTCCTGCAGAAGCGGTTCATACAGGTCGATCATTTCAATCGCCGCAGCCAGTTCCTCCGGCTCGTCACGCAGATGACGAATCACCGCCTTATCGCGTCCGTCAAAGGTATTGGTATTGAGATCGCCGCCCAGCACAACGGGAATCCCCGGAAATACACGCTCAACCTCCTGCAGTACAGCTTTCATCTGCTGCAGGCGGCCCGCGCCGCTCGTCCGGTTTTCCAGATGGATGGATACCGCGCCGACCTCCTGTCCCTGCACATCAAGCTTTGCAAAAACCGCATTGCGGCCGCCGATGCGCTTCTGTCGGTCATAATACCAGTTATACTGCTCCGGCAGACGGAGCACCTCTGCCCACAGGATCGGCCAACGCGAAAAGATTGCATTGCCGTGAAACCCGTGTGCAGCGTCCTTCAGCTCGACAAACTCCAGCCCGAACACATACTGCATTCCCAGCGCACGGGCGATCTCTGCGGCAGTATCCCGCTCGCCCGACCGGGCACAGCCGCTATCCAGCTCATTGGCCAGGATCAGGTCATACGGCCGCAGCGCCGGGCATTCCCGGAGAAAATCTACTGTTTCGGCAAGACATATGCCCCGCTCCATGTTGAACACCAGCGGATTCAGTTCTTTCTTCTGCGGCACCGCACCCGCAAACCGGGTCACGATCTCCGCCTCAAAAAACTGAGGAATATCCCGCATCACCGCATCCTGCGATTCCTGCTCCAACCGTGCCGCAGATTGCAACACGCACTCTTTTGTCAGTTTTTCCATACTGCTCCCCTTTACAGGCGGCGCGGCATCGGTTTTTTGTACAGCTTGAAATACAGCGTCCACGATACCGCGTTGCCGACAAGGATCGGCATCAAGGTATACAGGAAGGTCACATACAGCATCATATTCCGGGCAGCAGGCTCCAGCTGGAACGCTGCGACCACGCACATGATCGTGATAACCGGCAGGCTCGCAAAGCTGTAAGGCACGATCCGCTTATCCGGCAGCAGAAACAGGATGCAGCAGACCGCAGTACCCACCACAGAGATCAGACCGCAGTGGATCCAGTTCTCTGCCATGCCTCCGCCGAGAGGCAGATGGTCATGCAGTACGCCGGTCAGCAGTGCATACATACCGCCGAATACCAGGCAGAACAGCAGATCCACGAAAAAGCAGGTAACTGCCATCGGACTCTTGCGCTTGCCTTCCTTGGTTACGAATAAAGCCATTCTGTATGCTCCTTCCGCTTTTACTATCCGCGGCAGGCTTTTCAGCCTGCCGCGTCCGTATCGTTTTCTCTTTTGATTACGTCTTAGCCGAGCAGCGTCCAGAAATCACGAACCGGGTTGATGTTCTCATAGATATCGGTAACGTTGAAATCAGAAACGTGCAGATCGCTGTACGGGGTGGAGCCCTCAGCCGGTTCGATATCATCGCGTACCGGCCAGCCGCCCAGCGTATTGAAGTACTTGTAGCCGGATACATCACCGTCTGCGCCGCCCATCATGAAGCGGACCAGCAGCTTGGCAGCATTCGGATGCTCGCACTCGCCGACAACGTACAGGGTGTTGATCTGCGGGATACCGGTGGTCGGCTCGAGGTTTACCGGAGCGAGGCACCAGTTGTTATCCTCGTTCTTACGCAGCTTGGAGGAAGCGCAGAAGCCAATCGGCGGATTGGTCTGACCCTTGGTACCTACAGCTTCCGCGATCTCGTCAGAAGAAGAGGTGAAGATGGGTTCGTTGTCATGCAGACGCTTGAGGAACTCATAGCCTGCGTTCTCGCAGCCGTCGGACAGCGTCAGCTCTTTACCGTACAGCTCCTTGTAGGAAGCAGCCAGCTCATCCGGAACATCGCCTACGCAGAAACCGGTGATCCAGGAGCCCCATGCCAGATTATCCAGCGGGTTCTGCATCATGACACGGCCCTTCCAGTCCGGCTCGGTCAGCTGCCAGATATTCGTCACCGGAGAACCGTCCGGATAAGCTTCACTGTTGTAGAACAGCTGCGTCAGCTCGACATACATCGGGGTCTGCGTCTTGGTGTACTTTTCATCAATGTGCGACAGGATATCTGCCGGCTTGTAGTTATAGAACTTGCGCGGCAGAATATACTCGTTGTACAGCGTACCGTCCTGATCCTTGATATGCACCACATCGGCAACGTGCTGACCGGCATCATACTCACGAGTAACCTTTTCCAGCAGCTCGTTGGTGGAAATATCGAACGGCTCTACTTCAACGCCGGGATACTTCTCCATAAAGGCATTGGCGACCTTGGTGATACGGGAGGAAATCGAATAGATGGTTACCTTGCCCTCTTCCTTCGCCTTCTCGTACAGTTCCTCATCGGTCTCATCCGTGTTGAAGATACCGGAGGACTCTTCCCACTCGCTCAACTGGAGCGTGCCCGCTGCCGCTGCCTCATTCGGATCCTGCGCGGCATCGCTGCCCGGATCCGTCGTCGCTCCGCCTCCGCCGCACGCGGTCAGCGAGAACATCATCGTTGCTGCCAGAATACCTGCTAAAGTGCGCTTGTGCTGTAACATTTGTTTTTCCTCCTTCAGTTTCCTCTCTTCGTTTCTTGTGAAAGTGTGCATTGATGGTATGATGCTTATTCAACCGAATACTTGATGAGGTTTTCGGTTTTCTTATCAAATACGTTGATCTTGGTGGTGTCGATCGACAGATAGACCACCTGATCCGGGCTGTAATGCGTAATGCCGAGCGCCTTGATGACCATGCTCACGCCGCCGACCTTGACGGTGACCAGAGTCTCGGAGCCGGCAGGCATCGAAGTGTAGATATGCGCTTCGATGTCGGACGGGGACTGACGCGAGGTGTTGATGGTAACCTGCTCCGGACGAATGCCGAGCACTGCATCGAACGATGCTTCCCGCGGCATATTCTCGTCCTTGAGATGATCGGTCGGGAATGTCATCCGACCCAGCACGCTGTTTACTGTCAGACCGGAAGCGGAAACCTCTGCCTTGCCGTCAACAAAGTTGATGCGCGGGTTGCCGATAAAGTCTGCCACATACAGATTGGCGGGGTTGTTGTACAGCTCCAGCGGATGTGCCACCTGAATGATGATGCCTTCGCGGAAAATCGCGATCTTGGTGGACATGGTCAGCGCCTCGACCTGATCGTGGGTAACGTAGATCATCGTCGTGCCGGTTTCGGTGTGCAGACGCTTGAGCTCGCTGCGCATATCCACGCGGAGCTTTGCATCCAGGTTGGACAGCGGCTCATCCATCAGCAGCAGATGCGGCTCGGAAGCGATAGCGCGGGCGATTGCAACACGCTGCTGCTGGCCGCCGGACAGCTCGGACGGGTAACGGTCTACATACTGGCCGATCTGCATTCTCCCAAGGGCATCCTTGATGCGGCGATCTACCTCATCCTTGGGCAGCTTCTGGATATTCAGACCGAACGCGATGTTCTCGCGCACCGTCATATGCGGCCACAATGCGTAGGACTGGAATACCAGGTTAAGGTCACGTTCGCTCGGAGGCGCGAAATGAGCCTCCGCAGCGTTGACGATTTCCTTGCCGTCCATGTGAATGGTGCCGTTCTGCGGCTTCTCCAAGCCGGATACTACACGCAGCGTGGTGGTTTTGCCGCAGCCGGACGGGCCGAGCAGCGTCATAAAGTCACCGTCTTCAATCGTGAGGTTTACATCCTTCAGAATGTGGTTCTTACCGTAGAATTTATCAATATGCTTCAGTTCAATTTTGCTCATTTTCCAAACTCCTTTTTTCCGGTTATACCATGCGGATCAACCGCCCATGCTCTTCGCCAGATCTGCGTCGCCAAAGATATTCGCCAGTGCGTATACCAGGAATACGATGGAGAACATGACGATTGCCACGCAGTCAGAAGCCTGCGGAGAGTTACTGTTCTGATACTGGAATGCCAAATACGGCAGCGTGGAGGTTTTCGGGGTCATCAGCAGGATGATCAGATCGAGTTCCTTCATAATGGAAACGAAGATCAGCATGAAGCCCGAAATGAAGCCGCCCTTGGAAAGCGGGAATACAATGCGAATAAAGCGCTTGAAGAAGCCTGCGCCTGCAATCTCGGCTGCTTCCTCCAGCTCGCCGCCGATCTGCAGCATATTGGAGGTGCCGGCGCGGGAAGCGAACGGCAGATGCTTTACAACAGAGGTGATGGTCAGCAGGGCGAACGTGCCGTACAGGGACGGAACCAGTGTTACGCCGAACAGCTGCTGCGGAGTGGAGAACATCGACAGGAAGATACCGCCGAATGCGATGGACGGGATCAGATACGGAATAAATACCAGCTGCTCTACGACCTTGCCGTGCAGCTTGCCGCGGCCCTTGGCGCAGATATAACCGATGATCTGACCGAAGATGGTGCCGAATACACCGTTTACAAACGTCAGCTTGAGGGAATTGATCAGCGAATTGATAAAGTTAGCATTCTTGAAGATACCCGGCTGACCTTCCATTACCGTTGCGATCGGATCGCCGATCCAGTAGTGCAGCGTCAGGTTGGACAGCGAGTAGTCGCCCTGCCGGAGCATAAAGGACTCGAGGATCAGCAGTGCGATCGGCATGATAATGCCGAAAACAAAGAACAGGAACAGTACGGCCGTGATCAGCAGCTTATGCTTGCCCAAACGGATCGGGGTGGAACGGCCGCCCTTGCCGCCGATGGTGGCGTAGGACTTGCGCGAGCCGATCAGCTTCTGGTTGACGAATACCGAGATCGAAGCGATGCAGATCATGATGAGTGCCATGGCAAACGCGGTCTGGGTATTCTGGGACTTGCTGTTCATGTACAGCTGGCTGGACAGGGTCACGAAATTAACCTTGGAGCCCAAGTAGTTGATAACGCCGAAGGTGCCAATCGCCTTGGAGAAGGTCAGGATAACGGCGGAAAGCATAGCCGGCAGTACCAGCGGGAAGGTGATCTTGCGAAGAATGGTCGCCTTGCCGGCGCCCTGGATCTCGCCCATCTCCTCCAGCTCGGAGTTGATGGAGTTCAGTGCTGCGGAAACCAGCAGATACGCATATGCGTAATAATGAAGCGAAAGCACGGTGATGATCGCGACCGGGCCGTATGCCAGCCAGTCGGGAACATTGATGCCGAGACTCATCAGGAAGCCTGGCGAACCGCCGATGCGTTCGGTCTTGAACATGGTCAGCCATGCCTGCGATTTACACCAGCTCGGGATCATATAAGGAATGATAACCGCCAGCGAGAAGAACGGCTTGAAGGGAAGATCCGTGCGGACCATCAGCCATGCAAGAACCGATCCGATCAGGATGGCGAAGAACGATACGCAGACACCGATCAGCAGCGAATTGAACAGCGGCTGGAGCAGCATCTGCTTGGTCAGTGCACTGCCGAGCAGGCGCTGCCAGTAATACAATGTGAACGATCCCGCTGTGCCGCCCGCCAGTCGTGCATCCTTCTGTGCCAGCGTAAACGAGGTCGAAATCATATCCAGCAGAGGAAGAACGATCAAGTAGGTCAGCAGCACGATCGCGATCAGCACGATCAGGTTATATGGGTTGGTGACAACCGCCTTGATCTGGTTCTTTAACCTTCTGGATTTGGAGTAGTTCTGATCTTTTGGTTTCATTTCAGTTTTGCCCCTCCTTCAAATTCCGATTGTATTGTTCCACCGCGGTCACCACTTCGGGCAGCGAGCCGATCTTGACATCCGGCTCATACCCCATGCCGCGGTACTTTTCGTCTTTGTGATAAATGCGAGGGTTATCGATCTGAATCATCAGCGGCCATCCGGCGTTTCGCACACCGCGCACATCGCGGGAGATGGTATCTCCGACGTAGGCCGCCTGTTCTTTCCCGATTCTCATTTCGTTCAGCGCGATCTCGAAAATCTCCGGCCGCGGCTTGCGGATGCCGCAGACGCTGCTCATCGTAATCGTTTCAAAATACTGCACTATGCCGTGTTCCTCCAGAATGCGCGGTACGAAGGTCGTGCTCATAATGTTGGAGATTACACCCAGCCGATACCCGCGCTGCCTGAGAGCCTCCAGCGTTTCCTTCAGCCCCTCACGTTTGACGATGTGCTTGCGGTATCGGTCGAACATGTAGCAGAGCTCCTCGCCCAGTCCCGCAAGTTTTTCTGCCGGAATGTCAAAGTCCTTCAGGAAGAACTTCTGCCAGATCACATCCGGCGGCAGCTCGATCAGTTCCTGTTCGGTATAGGACTTATATGCTTTGGCGCCTGCATTGATGTGCTCCAGAAGCTGCTCCGGCGTTTCTGCTGTGTAAATATGATTCATATGAAGGAAGCACCACAGTCGGCGGATATAATCGCGGTCACTCTCCGGGGTAGCGTCCTGTGTATGTACGGTTCCTCCAATATCGAAGAAAACAGCTTGTATCATAACAACTCCTCTCTCTTCCCTTTTTTCTTTACTCCTGCTTTTTCATTTGCATCGCGTTTTACGCAAACGTTTTCATTTCCTGATTCAACCGTACCACTATCTCCCGGCTATGTCAATAAAAAATCACATTCTCCTATCAAAGTTTTATGATATTCACAATTTACATCCAGGTGTTTTCGTTAATTATGCACAGTTGCTTTTCTCTCCATATTCCCGTATACTGTAATCAACGCAAACGTTTCCGTAGAAATGAGAAAGAAGGATTCGTATGAAATATGATCTTATGCTGATCGGACCCGCCACGCGGGACATCAATATCGACTATACCGGTCAGGAAGTCCGCGAAATCGGCGGCGCTGTATTCTTCTGTGCATACGCTGCCGCAGCCGCTTCCGCAAACCTTTTCGCTTCAGTCAAGATCCATCCGGACGATACCGATGTACTGGATGCATTTCATCTGGACAGCGACCATATCGCCGTGCTGCCCGCCCAATGCACCACCCTGATGCAAAACACCTACTTCACCGCCGACCGTGAACGCCGCAAGGCCGAATGCCTGGCACAGTCGGATGCCATCACTCCCGATCAGATCCCCGATGTGGACTGCGGCCTGTATCATCTGGCCGGTCTGCTGTACGGCGATTTCCCCAACGAGCTGATCCCCGCACTTTCCAAAAAAGGCAAGGTATCCGCAGATATTCAGGGATTTCTCCGGCACAACGAAAACGGCCTGATGAACTTCCACGACTGGAAAGACAAGCTGACCTATCTCCCCTATTTTGATTTTCTCAAAACCGATGCGGCAGAAGCCGAGATCCTCACCGGTCTGACCGACCGCCGCGCTGCTGCCAAGCAGCTTTATGAATGGGGCGCAAAGGAGATCCTGATCTCGCACAACAGCGAAATGCTGGTCTATGACGGCAAGGACTATTATACCTGCCCGGTCAAGGCACGCAATCTGTCCGGCCGTACCGGACGCGGTGATACCACCTTCGGTGCTTATCTTGCCAAGCGCATGATGGGCGTTTCCATCCCGGACGCGCTGCTGTTCGCTACCGCAGCCGTTTCGCTCAAAATGGAAACCCCCGGTCCGCTGCAGGGTCCCGAACAGGCTGTCCTCGACTATATCAAGGAATTTTACGCCTGAGTCCATCCGGAACCGCTTCGGCACCCGGAACATATCTGATATTTTTCCCGCCTTCTGCCGTTATCCTTGTCTTTCCCCGGCAAATACGGTATTATATTCTTATTAAAACTACTATGGGAAGGAAGCGGCATCTATGCGACAGCACATTACCATCAAAGATATCGCCCGCATTGCCGGTGTTTCGACTTCTACCGTCTCCCGCGCACTCAGCAATTCGCCTGAACTGAGCGAGCAAACCCGCCAGCGGATCCTGGAAATCTGCCGACGGGAGGGCTACCGTGTCAATGCACTCGCACGCAGTCTGATCTGCAATAAAACCAACGTCATCGGCCTGATCGTTCCCGAGGTGACCAATCCGTTCTATGCCGAACTCTCTCTCGGCATAGAAACGCACGCACGCAGCCTCGGCTACAACGTGATCCTGTGCAATGGTCAGAATGACACCAAAGTGACCGAAGAGCTGTTCGGTTTCCTGATCAGTCATCAGGTTGACGGCATCATCCTTGCCAGCTCACAGCAGGATGCAGGAACCATGATCCAGAATTTCGCTCCCCGACTGCCTGCCGTTCTGCTCGGAACGCCGGCACTCGTCAGCGGCGATGAGGTCAACTCGGTCTGCATTGATAATCTGGCAGGCGGCCGTCTGGCAGCAGAGCATCTGCTGGAGCTCGGCCACCGTGACATTGTCTATCTGGGCAACCGCCCCAACAGCCTGACGCACCAGCTTCGTCTGCGCGGCTTTACCGAAACACTGGAAAAAGCAGGTATCACCCCGCAGGTCATCGACAATCCGCATGGTTGCTCCTCGATCGACATCGGCTGTGCACTCAGCCGGGAGCTGTTCGCAAACGGCTGTTCTGCCACTGCGATCTTCGCCTCGACCGATTCCATGGCGCTCGGCGTATTGCAGGCAGCAGACGAATACGGCATCTCTGTCCCCGATGATATTTCCCTGCTCGGCTTTGACAACATCATTTATTCCGCACTGCCAAAGATCGAGCTTTCCACCGTCGATCAGCGCAAGCAGCTTCTTGCAGAAGCCACCGTTGATCTGCTCACGCGCATCATTGATTCGGATGAGCAGGACGAGTTCACGCACCGCATGATCCGTCCGACACTGGTTTCGCGCAGCTCATGCCGCGCATCAAAAAAATAAATCCACAGCACTGCGCACCGACCGCTTTTCTCTCTTAACCCTTTTATCACACACAATACACCAACAGGTCAACCGCAGCGCTGCTGATTGAGAATGCCGCAGGATTCTGCGGCATTCTCATACACCAAAAGGAGGATCTCATGTACCGCATTGAAACCCATCTGCATACCACCTACATCTCCCGCTGCGGCTGGCTTGGCGCAGAGGCCATTATGAAGTATTATACCGCTTGCGGCTATGACGCGATCTGCGTCACCGACCACTACAACCGCGAATGCTTCGACTATGCCGAAATTGATCTGACCACCCCCGGCAGTAAAACGCAGGCCTTCCTGCAGGGCTATCACCGGCTGAAAAAAGTGTCCGAAAAATACAATATCCGCGTGTATGCGGGTGCTGAACTGCGTTTTGACGAATCGGACAACGATTACCTGCTGTACGGCTTTCACGATGCCCTGTTGGCAGATCCGGATCGCGTCATGCGCGAGGGTCTGGCGGCCTTTGCCCCGCAATACCGCGCAGACGGCGCACTGCTCGTGCAGGCACACCCGTTCCGCAAAAAATGCACCCCCGCTCCGGCTGAATATCTGGACGGCATCGAGGTGCTCAACCTCAACCCCCGCCATGACAGCCATAACGATCTTGCGCTGGCCTATGCCAAGGAGCATCATCTCATCATGACGGCCGGCTCGGACTGCCACCGTCCCGGCGATCAGGGTACGACCGGTATTCTGTCCGACACCCTCCCCGAAGACAGCTTCGGTCTTGCAGATCTGCTGCGTTCGGGCAACTATACCATCATCCGTCCCGAATGCACCGAGGATTGAGACAAAACGATACCATGTAAAAGCTGCTGTTGCCCAACGCAACAGCAGTTTTTTTGTCGTACATCACGCTTTATTCCCGATGCACCGCAAACGTTTTCCGTTTGTATTTCACCTTTTATTCTTCTTGTTTCATGCAGTTTGCCTTTTCGATTGTTCATTCTGCATAAAAGTATTTTTATTTTATTGTATATTCCGTATACGTTTGCGCTTGTTTTGCACAAAATAATCTGGTAGAATATCATCAGTTAAAAAAACAAGACTGAATTGAGGTAATTGCAATGCGTAAGAATTTTTCCAAGTTTCTGATGAACACCGCTATGTTTGAGCTGTCCTGCGATCCCTGCACCGCTAAGCTGTTCACTGCAAACCGCACCAACCGCAAGTAAGCTGCTCCTCAGAAAACACAAACTCCGCAAGCGAAAACGCTTGCGGAGTTTTTTCTGTTCCGGGCAGCGACAGCCGCCGGCTGCGCCCCCGTTTATGGTTTATCTTTCAAAGGATCATGCTGCAATGCGCTGCATGATGGTCGCCATCTCCGCACGGGTGATGGTAGACTTCGGCGCAAATACCTTGCCCGGCTTGCCCTGCACCAGACCGGTCTTTGCACAGTAGGCTACGCCTGCTGCTGCCCAGTCGGCAATCGTGCCGCCGTCGGTAAACTGCTTGACGATACTGCCGTCTGCCGCAGTATCCTCACCGCTCAGCTTGCGCTGACGGGTCAGAAGCGTTGCTGCCTCCTGACGGGTCACACTGCGGTCGGGCGAGAATTTGCCGCCGCCGACACCCTGCATGATACCGGTCTTTTCTGCCCACGCGATAGCCGTGCGAGCCTGATGCGTTACCGGAACATCGCTGAAGCTGTCAGTCAGCTTGGTCTTGGGCTGGCCTGCCAGATTGTACAGTGCCTGTGCGACCTGTGCACGGGTCAGCGCCTTGTTCGCGCCGAACTCGTAAGCCTTATCACCGGAGAGCAGACCGTTTTTGGTGACATACTGCGCCGCATCATAGTACCATGCGCCTGCCGGAATATCGGTAAAGTCCTCTGCGTCCTTGCCTTCGCGCAGGGTGTTGCGGATCTCGTAGCTGTCCACTGCCTTGAAGCTGTTCCAGTTGTCCTCATCCTGCTTCTGGTAAGCGGTGCCCTTGATGGAATTCTCGCTGAACTCGATGATGGAGAATACCTGCTTATCCTCTTCATCGGTGTAGAAATCGGTGGAGTAGTCCGAACGAGCCGGAATGTACTCGTAGAACTTGTTGCCTACCGTACCGCCGGTCAGATAGGTCGTGCCGTCGCCGGTATTGACCTTAATGTCGTTCTTCACGGTAGAACGGATATAGATATGGTCATGACCGTTGAGGAACAGGTCAACGCCCATTGCGTCGAGCGAATACTCGCTGTCGTTGATATAATAGTCGCGTACGTCCAGCGGATCATGGTTGGAGGTATACGGGCCTGCATGCGTCATAACGATGCGCCATTTCTTGTCGGAAGCATCCAGCACGCTCTTGCACCACTGCAACTCTTTCTTCATGATCTCGGCCTTCTGATCCGCCGGAGTGACTTCGCCGTTCAGGATAACGAAGATAGCATCGCCATATTCGAAGTAGCCCATCGTGCGGTCGAACTGCGGATAACCGGTCTTTGCGCCCGACATATTGAAGCGCTGTGCGAACGATACGAAATTCCAGTCGCCCTTCATCTCGTGGTTGCCTGCAACGGTAACGGTCGGATACTTGGCGTAGTAATCGCCCATAACTTCAAAGCATGCCTCCCATTCGGTGGACTTATAGCCGTTCTGGGTGGTGTCGCCTGCGGAGATCATCAGATCCGGCTTCGGGCAGATCTTGAGGGCCTGATCGATAGAATCCTTGAAGCTCATGTAGTTCTCTACGGACTCAGACTGCGGGTCAGAGTAGAAAATCACCTTAAAGCTCTTATCCGAAGCGGACTTCGGTGCGGTGAAGGATTTTTCCTCGCTCATAAACGAACCGCCGTCGCCTACGCGGTAAACATACTCGGCAGACGGTGTCAGACCGGTGATCTCCACACGATGTGCCGCCTTTTCCTTATAGCCTGCGGTTACGGATTCTACATAAGAGGTGCCGGACTTGCTCTCCCACTTGGAAGCACCCTTTACCTTGTACTGGATAACAGTCTTGGTGACAGCGGGGTCAGTCAGCCAGCTGAAGCGCAGACCGCCCTGCTTGGTATCCGGCGTAATGGTAATCTGGTCAGGTTCGCCCTTTACCTTGCCGTCATCAATATTCAGCACGATCGGCTCAGACTTGGTGTACGGCTTGGTTACGGTTTCCTTGTCGGTCTTGACCTCGATGTAGTAGAACATATCGCCGGTCTTGTCGGTCGGCAGAGAAGCGGTATAGGTGCCATTCGATCCCTTCATGGCAACAGCGGTATCGACCTTGGAAGAATCATAGCCGTAGTACAGGGTCGCGCTCTGTACCTTGTCGCTGGTGACGATGCGGGCAGAGACCTCGGCCTTGCCGTTATGCGGTGCGGTGTTCAGCGCGCGGGAGATGATGCGCGTGCCGCTGACGGTGTAATCCACTGTGGGGAAGATGGAGGCATCATAGCCGCGCAGAACAGGCTGCTTGCCGGAGGAACTCCAGTCCCAGACCTTGCTCATATCCCAGCCGAGTGCTTCATAGGTGGCCTTGTCCTGCATTTTTGCAGCGGAAACGTCCTCCCACTTGATGGGCTGCTCGGTCGGCTCGTTGCCGGACAGCAGCGTGCCCTCCCATGCAATATTGCCGGTGATGTTGGTAGCTGCCTCATCATCGAGCTGGCCGACGATCTTGTCAACATCTGCAACGCCGTTAATAACACTCTGCGCGGAAACGCTGTCCTTGAGCGTTTCGCCCGCATTGAACGAGCCTGCAATGCCGCCCGCATGACCTACCGTGCCGCTCTTTGCGATGGTATCGACCGTACCGGCTGCAAAGCAGCGTGCCAGATAGCCGCCGCCGTCCTGAATGCCGGCAACGCCGCCCGCATCATACGGAGCGGAAACGTCTGCGTTGACATAGCAGTCCTCAACATGACCGACGATCGGGCCTTCGCCCTCCTTCAGCTTGCCGCAGATACCGCCTGCGGTGTGCGAGTTGGACAGATCCAGGCACTTAACCTCACCGGTGACAACACAGCCGGTAATCGTACCGTAGTTTACGCCTGCCAGAGCGCCGACATTCTGCTGACCGGTTACATAGCAGTCGAGCAGGGCAACATCCTTGATATATGCCTGATCGTCCTGATTGCCGACATAGCCGAACAGACCGGCATATTTCTTTTCATATTCTACGCGCAGTCCCTTGATCGCATGGAACTGACCGTCAAATGTGCCGGTAAAGCCCTGATCCTTTTTGGAAGCAATCGGCTTAAATCCTTTGACGCCGGTCATATCAATATCGGCAGTCAAAACATAATGTCCATCGCGGGGAGCGCCGTCCCTCCAGCTGCCGGACAGATAGAGCAGCTGGTCCGGGGTAGAGATTTCATAGCAGCCTGTTGCCTTATTATATACCGGCGGCTTTCCCTTGTCGCTGGCAGCAAAGGCTCCCGTCGGGAGCATCGTCAAAGCCATTGCAGCAGACAGCGCCAAACTGAGTATGCGTTTTTTCATGTATCTCGGACCCTCTTTCTTAAAATTCTGTTTCTTTCCCGATTCTGCAGCGAAATCTCATTCCTCCTCCCCGTGCAACAGATTCGTGTGGTTATGCATTCCGTTTTCTTTCTCGCAAACGTTTGCGTAACTTGTACTTATAATTCTATCCCTGTTCCGTCAGAAAAGCAATCTCACTTCTCACCAATCTTTTCAAGCAAAAATTATGCATTTCTTCCTCAACGCGTGTCCGCTGCTGCGCGCAGAAAAGCTCCCGCCGGAACCGATCAACCGTTCCAACGGGAGCTTTTCTGTAATTATCCCTGCTTGCGGGCAATGGCACGCAGAGCTGCTGCCGCAATATCCTCTGCAGTGAGGTTATACTGCTGCATAAGGAAATCCTGCGGGCCTACCTGACCGAAGCGGTTCTGGATGCCGATACGCTCCACCGGAACCGGATTCTTTGCGCTCGTCAGGTTGGTGATGGCAGAGCCGAGACCGGTGCCAACCTGATGGTTCTCTGCGGTGACGATGCAGCCGGTCTCTGCAGCCGCACGGAGCACCAAATCCTCGTCAAGCGGCTTCCAGGTGTGCATGTCGATCACGCGGGCGGAAATGCCCTTTGCTGCCAGCTGCTCCTCTGCCTTGAGTGCCTCGTCTACCAGAATGCCGGAGGCAATAATGGTTACGTCCTTGCCGTCGCGCAGCGTAACACCCTTGCCGATCTCAAAATCAGAGCCGTCCGCATACACGGTGGTGAAGCCCTTGCGGATCAGGCGCATGTAGGACGGACTGCCGCAGGCAGCCAGCTTCCTGGTCAGTGCCTTGGTCTGTGCAAAGTCGCACGAGTCGATAACGACCGCGTTCGGGATGTTCATGTACAGCGCACAGTCCTCAAACGGCATGTGGGTTGCGCCGTTGAACGCTGCGCAGACACCCGGGTCGGAACCGATCACATGCACCGGCAGCTCAGAGTAGCCTGCTGCCAGAAATGCCTGATCGAACATGCGGCGGGCAGCAAAGCAGCCGAACGAGTGCGCGAATACGGTCAGGCCGGTGGCGGCCATGCCGGAGGCAACGCCCATGGCGTTCTGCTCCGCGATGCCTGCGTTAAAGGTCTGGGCCGGGAACGCCTTCAGCAGCTTTCCGGTGTTGATGCAGCCCATCAGGTCGCAGTCAACGTGCATCAGCTTGGGATTTTCCGCCATCATTTCGAGCATGGCTTCTACATAGCCGTCGCGGTTGGCGCGGCTGTCCTTTTCATGCTTGCCGATCAAAGTAAAACTCATTGTGTTCCCCTCCCTTACTTTTCGTTTTTTACTGCAGCCAGAGCGGCTTCGGATGCGGCGATCGCTTCATCCCACTGCTCCTTGGTCGGCTGCGAAGAATGTGCGCCGGACGGCTCGGCAAAGGTTGCGCCCTTGCCCTTTACGGTGTTCAAAATCAGGCAGGTCGGCTTGCCCTTGCACGCCTTCGCCTGCTCGAGCGCGTTATAGATCTGCTCAACATCGTTGCCGTCGGCTACGTCAATAACATTCCAGCCGAATGCGTCAAACTTGGCGCCGATGCCCTTGCCGTGGCTCATAACGTCGGCAACCGCGCCGTCCAGCTGACGGCCGTTGTTGTCCACGAGACAAACGAGGTTATCCAGCTTGTAGTGTGCGGCAAACTGTGCGCCTTCCCAGATCTGGCCCTCGTCACACTCGCCGTCGCCTACGGCAACGTAAACACGGCTCGGACGATTCTGCGCACGATTGCCGAGCGCCGCGCCGATGGCTTCGCTCATGCCCTGACCGAGCGAGCCGGTTGTCAGGTCAACGCCAATGGTCTTGCTGCGGTCGGTATGCGACGGGAAATTCGTGTTCGGCTGGTTGAGCGTGTACGCGCTCTCCATCGGGTAATATCCCTTGAGACCGAGCGTCGCATACATGACCGGGCCGCCGTGTCCCTTGGACAGAACGAACCAGTCGCGGTCCTCCCAGCGGGGATTCTTCGGGTCGATATGCATAACCTCGCCATACAGCACCGCCATAGCATCCGCCATCGACATCGAGCCGCCCACATGGCCGAAGCCGCGCGACGCGATCACCTTGAGCGTTTCCAGACGGATTTCCGCCGCAAACACACGCAGCTCGTGCAGTTTTTGCTTATCCATTGCTTTCCTCCTTGAAATTACGGTTTGCAGAACAAAACCCGCCCTTCCGCAATAAAAAGGACGGGTCTTGTTAGTTTTTATCGGTGATATTGCCGCTTTCGTATCGGTCTGCCGGTTAGACATACTCCATTTTGACATGGAACCGTCAGACCTTCCTTATGCAGCAGTTCTCACAGAATTTACTTTATGTTTTAGCCAATGCGCGCGATCTTCTTCGCCAGTTCCTTCTTCATTTCCATGTTGGACTGACGAGCGATCATAATGCGCTGTGCCTGCGGCGAGCCTGCGCCGTGCATGGACTCGGGCAGGTAGCCGACAGCAGCGGTGCCCATGGTCATGTTCTCGATCAGGCGCAGCAGACGCATGCGGTCCTCGGTCGGAACGGAAGCCACACCCTTGAGGTACTTCTCGATGTAATCGTGGGTTGCCGGGTTGCGGTAATCTGCCTCGGACGGCTGAGTAACCATGATGCCGCCGGCCAGATCCTGTGCCAGACGAGCGATCTCATACGGGAAGCGGGTGACATTCTGCTTGCAGACGTTTGCCAGCAGCAGGTCGATCAGGTAGTTGCCGCTCTTGGTCTTGGTGCCCTGAGACGAGCATGCAATGCCGCAGCAGTACAGGGTTTCGTTCAGGTGGGTCATCTCGATCAGCTTATCCTTAACATGAGAAGCCTTTGCAGAGCCAGCCATCTCACCTGCCAGTGCGGTAGCGCCGATGAGCACATCGCCTACACCAACCTTGCAGCCGCCATAGGACTGACGGTGATAGCCGGCAAAGCGCTCTACCATCATGCCGGCGAACTGGGTCTCGCCGTTGAGGAAGATCATGTCGTTCGGAATGAACACGCGGTCGAAAATAACCAGAACCTCGTGACCGCCGTAAACCTTGTTGCCGACATCAATGTCGTTGTATTCCTCGGTCTTGCGCGTGTCGCAGGACTGGCGGCCCAGAATCAGGGTGATGCCTTCCGCATCGGTCGGACACGCGAAGGAAATCGCGTAATCTTCGTCGCCTTCACGCATGGAAATGGTCGGCATAACCAGAACGTAATGGCTGTTCAGATAGCCGGTCTGGTGTGCCTTTGCGCCGGTAACGTAAACGCCGTCAGCGGTGCGCTCGACAACGTGCAGGAACAGATCCGGATCCGCCTGCTTGGACGGAGACAGACCGCGGTCGCCCTTAACGTCGGTCATCGCGCCGTCAACGCCCCAGTCGTTGTTCTGTACATCGGTCCAGAACTTGACAAAATTCTCGTGGTACTTGGTGCCGCATGCTTCATCGGTCTCGAACGTAGTCGAATAAACCGCATTTGCTGCATCCATGCCGACACAGCGCTGGAAGCACGCTGCGGTCTTCTGACCGAGCAGACGCTGCATCTTTACCTTCTTAATGAGATCGTCCGTAGACTGGTGCAGATGGGTAAAACGGTTTACCTTTTTGCCGGTCAGATTGGACGTTGCCGTCATCAGATCTTCGTACTGCGGGTCCTCTGCCAACTCGTACGTTGCTGCAAACGAGTTGAGCGACGGACGCACGATCGGGTTGTCCACTACGTTCTCGACCTTCTTGCCGAAGCTGTACAGATTGAGGTGCAGCTTTCGCAGGGATTCGATGTACTGGTCTTTTGTCATCATGATATCATCTTCCTTGTCCTTTTTCTTTCTTTTCAATAGGAAAAAGCGCCGATTCACCGATTTTGATAACATATTTGAGGAGACATGAAGGGAATAGTCTTTGTAATGGAAAAGTTCGGTTTCTCGGCGCATATCCACAGAATTTATACGCCCATGAGCAGATGTGTGAGGTAAACACAGCAGCCGGAGAGCGCGATCAGCAGCAGCAAAATCACATGAATATAGATGATTTGAAAACGCGAGAATGTCTTTTTCATCGTTATGACCTCCTGCTGTATGTTGAATTATAATTGGTTACACCTTGAGTTTTTCACCGAAGCGCTTCTCGAATTCCTCGGCAAGTTCTTCTCGGAATTTTGGATGCGCAATGGCAATCAGACGCTTTGCGCGCTCGCGGAGCGTTTGACCGCGAAGCTGCGCCACGCCGTACTCGGTGACAATGTAATTGACATCGCAGCGACTGGTGGTAACCGGGCCGCCGGTGGTGATGGTTGTAACAATCTTAGACGCAGACTCGTCCTTGGTGGTCGAGTGCAGCGCGATGATGGAGCGACCGCCCTTGGACAAGTTTGCGCCGCGCACAAAGTCCATCTGGCCGCCAATACCGGAAATCTGGCGCAGACCGATTGCCTCAGCGCAGACCTGACCCTGCAGATCAACCTCAACGCACGAGTTAATGGAAACCACGTTGTCGTTCTCCGCGATAACCGCCGGATTGTTGCAAACATCGACCGGAAGCATGTTGATAATTGGGTTGTTATCCACAAAATCATACAGCTTGCGCGTGCCCATCAGGAAGGTTACGCTCACCTTGCCGACGTCGCGCTGCTTGCGCTTGCCGTTGATGTTTCCATTTTCAAGCAGCGGCAGCACGCCGTCCGAAATCATCTCGGTATGCAGACCAAGGTCGTGCTTGTCACCGAGGAACGAGCAGACCGCATCCGGCACCGCACCGATGCCCAGCTGCAGGCAGTCACCATCACGCACGAGTTCAGCGATATATTTGCCGATTGCACGGTCTTCCTCACCGATTTTCGGCGGCGCGGACTCCGGCAGCGGCTCCCACGAGCACAGGAAGCCGTCAATCTCGGATACATGAACGAAGCTCTCGCCATAGGTGCGCGGCATGTTCGGGTTGACCTCGGCAATGACCGTTTTCGCGGATTTGACCGCCTGTGCGCCGTAGTCGCAGGACAGACCGAGCGACACATAGCCGCGCTCGTCCGGAGGCGAGCAGGTAAACGCAAAAACATCAACCGGCAGCGTGTTGTCGCGGAACATGCGCGGCACGTCCGAGAAAAACGCCGGGGTGTAGTCTGCACGGTTTTCCGCGATCGGCTTGCGGGCCGGACCGCCGACAAACAACGCGTTGTGGCGGAAATGACTTTCCATGCCCGGCTGCAGATACTCGCCCGAGCCAAGGTATACCATGTGTGCAACTTCCACGTTATGGAACTGCTCTGCCATTCGCGCCATTGTGCGCTGGAATACAATGGGTTCGCCAACCGCGTGACCGAACACAACGCGGTCGCCGTCATGGATCACACCAACCGCCTGCTCAGGCGTCATCGTGTGCTCTTTATAGTATGCTCTCCAATCCATTTCTCGTCCCTCCCGCGCTCAAAATGCCTTGCGGTAGATGTCGAGCAGGTCGTCTTCTGACAGCTCCACATAGTTGTTGCCGAGCAGGCGCTGCTGGGTTTCGATGACATTCTTTGCAAAGACCGGCAGTTCATCAGCGGTTACCCCGTGTTCGTGCAGGGGATCCTTTTTCAGTACCTCGTCCATCAGTTCGTACAGATTTTCGAGTGCAAATACCGGTTCAACATCCAGTTCTGCGCTCAGAAGTTCTTCCAGCTGATTCAACTTGCCGATGGGCTTCTTTTCCTGATACTTGCGCATTACGTCCGCGAACATCAGCTGATTTGCCTGACCGTGCGGAATGTGGTGCACGCCGCCGAGCGGATACGCCATCGCGTGAACAGCCGCACAGCCCGCGTGACCAAACGCGATGCCTGCATAGTTGGAGGCGCGCAGGAACTCAAGTGCATGCTTCTTCCACGCATCCTTGCCGCCGCTTGCTACCGCGTCCTTCCAGCAGGACAGGATCAGGTGCAGCGCCTTTTCGGAGAACAGCTCGCTCAGTGCGCAGGCGTTCGGAGAAAGGTAGCTTTCGACCGCGTGGACCATAGCGTCAATGGAAGAAGTTGCAAAAACCGGATACGGCAGGCTGAGCAGCATGCCCGGCACGAGCGCCGCTTCGTCCGCAAACATCGCCGGAGACACCAAACCAACCTTGACGCCCTTAGTCGTACGGTTGATGATGGAAATGTTGGTAACCTCAGAGCCGGTGCCACAGGTAGTCGGCACGATGATCAGCTCATGCTCCTTCTCGATGTTTGCCATGCGGTCGTACAGATCGTCCACACGGTCGGTGGACTTGGCAACGGTCAGCACCTTTGCGATATCGATTACTGTGCCACCGCCGACCGCGATAATGCGGTCAAACTCCTTGCCGCGCAGGTCGTCGAGGATGGCGTCAACCATGACGTCGGTCGGCTCACCGCCGCCGAACTTTTCCTGAAAACAGGTGTGGCAGCCGAGATTCAGCGCCGCGATTGTCGGATTGTAAATATATTCATTTGTCAGAATCAGGTCTTTCGCGCCGAGGCTTAATTCCTTCGCCAGCGTGCGAAAATCGACGTATTCCGCAATAGAAGGTACGATTTTGAAGGCTTTCATGTTATTTCACCGCCTTAAATATCCGGGAAATACTTCGCGTCGGCCTTAGTTACCCACTCATACTCGGGCACAACGGTCGTCACGATGTTCTTGTCGTCCTGCAGGCGGATGCACCACAGGTAATACTCCGCGTAGCCGGGAGCCGCAGCCTGAGAATGGGTCACGTTTTCCGGCATGCCGGTCAGGTCGTTGTTCTTTACCTTAAAAGCATCGTCGCCATATTCTGCCAGACCGTAGCCGTTTTCCGGCAGGAACTTGTAGTAGTACAGCTCCGGCTCAACGTGCTGATGCGGCGGATAAGAGGACCACTTGCCGGGGAAATGCACCACTTCACCGATAAAGAAGTTGGTTTCCGGGCAGTTGGAGCGGTCGAAGAAGGTGCGTACCAGACGGGTCGAGCACTCGTTCATCTGACCGGCGCCGCGCTCCTCGTTTGCACACAGGCAGTCCTCCGGGCGCAGCAGACGAGCTGCGAAATCACGCTTGTTTTCCGTGCGGGAAACGGCGATTTCCACGTCGCTTACGGCAGAAATTGTCACTTGGGTGTTCTGCGGAACGTGCAGCAGGATTGCACCCTCGTGGAACACGTCACGGCGGGTAACGGTCTCGGACTTGCCGTTCCACTCGAAGGTCACGCTGCCGCTCATCAGGTCGTAAACGACCTCCTGCGCGTAGTCAAAGTGCATCACGTCGCCCTCTGCCATCTTGACAACACCGAACTCCATGCCCATCATTTCCGGGTTCTCGACTGCGGAGACCATGCCGTTGTAGCCCTTATCGAAGGGGGCCTTGTGCGTATATTTCATAATTCTTGCTCCTCTTTTCTTTGCTCGATACCTTATTATATAAGATTATATAAGCGAAGCCGCCCGTCCGAAAACGGGCGGCTCATATTGAATCTGCGTTTAATTAGTACATGCGTGCTTCTGCAAGGTGATCATCGATGCGCTTGCGTGCAGCCTTTACCTCGTCAGACTTGGAGGTGGACGCTACGCCGATGTGCCACCAGGACTCGTAGCCCTCAGCCATGGTCTTGGGCAGAACCTTTGCGTCGATGATGCAGGAAACACTTTCCTTCTTAGCATCCTGAACGGCCTTGCGGAATTCGTCCGGGGTCTTGGCGTAGAATGCCTTCATGCCGAAGCCTTCGCCGATCTTGCCGAAGTCGGTGTAGCAGTAATCGCCGTCCAGCTTGCCGGTGGTCTCGTTGCGGTGACGCATTTCGGTCGCCAGAGAGCCAACGCCGTTGCCCATCTGCAGATTGTTGATGCAGCCGAACGCGCAGTTGTCGAATACAACAACGGTGATCTTCGCGTTCTCCTGCATTGCGGTCGGAATCTCGGAGTTGAGCATCATGAACGAGCCGTCACCGACCAGTGCGTAAACTTCCTTGTCCGGCTCAGCCAGCTTGGCGCCGAATGCACCTGCGATCTCATAGCCCATGCAGGATGCGCCGTATTCCATATTGTAGGAGTTCGGTGCGTCGGTGACCCACAGACGCTCGAGGTCTGCCGGCAGCGAGCCTGCTGCTGCAACCACGATTGCGTCGTCGTCTGCCTCCTCGCGGAGAATGCCGACCGCGTTGGACTCAGTGATGGTGCCGCCGATCTGGGAAACGAAATCGTTCATGATCTTCTCGGTCCAGCTCGGTACACAGGGCACAAACTTGCCCTCGCCGAAGCCTTCGCCCTTGTACTGAACGCCCAGAACATGCAGACGCTCCTCTTCCCAAACCTTGCGGATATCCTGAATTTCGGTGGTGTAGCCGGACTTGTATCCATCTGCCTTGAGCTTTTCCATGATCGCTTCGAGAGTAACCTTTGCGTCGCCGATGCAGCGGGTTGCGTCCAGCTTTTCCGCATGGAACTCGGAGGTGTTGATAGCGAGAACCTTAATATCCGGGTTGCGGAACAGCACCCACTTGGAGCCGGTTACGAAGTCGTTGAAGCGAGTGCCGACACCGATAACGAGGTCGCAGTCCTTGCACAGTGCGTTCGCCGCCAGACCGCCGGTAACGCCGATGCCGCCGACCGCCAGTTCAAACGAATCCGGCAGGCAGGAGTGGCCGGCCTGGGTCTGAGAAACCGGAATGTTGAACGCCTTGCAGAAGTCCATTGCGGTCTGACCGGCCTCGGAATAACGAACGCCGCCGCCTGCAATGAACATCGGCTTCTTGGAAGCCTTGATCATCTCAACTGCCTTCTCGATATCGTAGTCATCCGCTACGCGGCGTGCAACGTGATGTACGCGCTTCTGGAAGAAGTAATCCGGGAAGTCGAAGCTCTCACCCTGTACATCCTGCGGGAGCGAGATAACAGCGGTGCCGCAGTTTGCGGTGTCGGTCAGGACGCGCATTGCGTTGACCATTGCGCTCATCAGCTGCTCCGGACGCGAAATGCGGTCCCAGTACTTGGCAACCGGCTTGAAGCAGTCCGAAGCGGACATGGACAGGTCGTTCGGAACCTCGAGCTGCTGGAGAACCGGATCCGGCTGACGGGTTGCAAAGTAATCGGACGGGAACAGCAGCAGCGGGATATTATTGATGGTAGCGGTCAGTGCTGCGGTTACCATGTTTGCTGCGCCAACGCCGATGGACGAGGTGCAGGCGATGATCTTGCGGCGGTTGTGCTGCTTTGCGTAGCTGATGGCGGCGTGTGCCATGCCCTGCTCGTTGCGGCCCTGGTAAACTCTCAGGTGGCCCGGATCCTCCTCCAGTGCCTGACCGAGACCGACTACCATACCGTGACCGAAGATCGTGAACATGCCGTCTACGAAGGGTTCCTCTTTGCCGTCCATCTCGATGTACTGCTGATTCAGGAACTTTACGATTGCCTGACCGACTGTCATTCTGGTTTTGCTCATTGTGTTTTCCTCCTCAAATGCTTTACTCTTTTTCCCTGCCGAGGCTCTTTCTTTTCGCTCCCGGCGGTGTTCTCTTTTGATGATTTAAGTTTAGCATTTGAGCGTTTGCTTTTCTTCTAACATCTTGAGAAATCGCCTTTTTTCTTATATTTTTACGTTACATACGAACATTTTCACATTTTATTATAGAATCCAGAACTTTTCTCTCCCCTACCGCATTGTTTTCCGTGTCTGTCGCTCCCGCCTGCGGCCTGCGTTTTGCACCTGTTTTTTTAATATCTCGCTATCATGCAGAAAACGCGGCATACTGTCATTACAGAATTTCGCATTTTCCGTCCTAAACAACAAGTAAAAAAGCATATATCTCAATATTTTATAAAAATACGCAATCTTTCTCCCGCCTTTATTTTTCACTCACAGGCTGCATTTTCACCACTTTTTATAGGTTGTTGCTGCCGTTTTCCGCGTATGCTGACCGTTTGTGCCGGTCAAATTATAGATTCTTGCGCAACTCTATGAAATACAAGAAGTTAGAAGAAAAACCGCGTCCAAGGGACTACAATAGAATCATCAAAGGAAAGCCGAACGCAAACGGCGAAAGAACGGATAACGGAGGAATAAATATGTTATTCACCATTTTTCTGTAGTAGTTATCCTTGCAAACGTGGTCATTACGCAGACCGTGCTGTATCAATAAGATAATTACGCTCCGGCAAACGATCATCACACACACTCTCTAATTTCACACACATCCCCATTTCACCGGCGCAGCCGCTCTCTCTCGGCTGCGCCATTCTTCTATTTGTAAGTAAGATAGAAAAACACCGTGCCAAGCGTTACTGCTCTGCACGGTGTTTTCCGTTTTACTATTCCTCTTCTTCACTTTTTCCTTTTTCGCTGTGCGTGATGCTCTGCTTGAACGACTGCCGGAACTTACCGGGCGGTGTGCCGGTGTACTTCTTAAACATGGTGTTGAAGTGACAGATACTGCTGAAGCCGAGTGTGTCCGCAATCTCGGCGATCGGGATGCCGGTATTCATCAGAAAACCCTGCGCCTCACCAATCCGGCGCTTCATCACATACTGCATAGGCGGCACGCCGAACTCCTGCTTAAACACATGCGCCAGATAATACTCGCTCACGCGCAGTCGCTCCGCCACCATACGCAGCGTGATCGGCTCACAGTGGTGTGCATCCAGATAGCGCCGCACGCGGTGCGCCAGCACAGACGGCATTTCACGCTGCTGCTCCTGCTGGTGGATACGACTGCGGAGCAGGGAATCGGTCAGATTCAGCATTGCCTCTGCCAGACTGCAGCACACGGCATGCAGGTTTCCCGCATCGGCGCTGAGCAGATACAGCAGGTGCATGGTCTCGCCTACCTGCCTGGCAAGCTGTCCGCACGATACGACCGGACACTCCCCTTCTGCGATCAGGCAGTTGGGCGGCAGACCTTCTACATTGACATCGGTAATTGCTACGCTGTACGACCGGATCTGCCGCACCTGATCGGGTTCCTCGCCGTGCAGCACACCCTGATTACAGATAACAATGTCGCCCTCTCCAATCGGATAATACCGGTTATCCACCATGTACTGTCCTTGTCCGCTGCACACATAGAACAGCTCCAGACGGTTGTCGTGCATATGCGGAAGTATAGACTGCTGGTTGTTGTAATTGCGATCGATCGAAATGCAGTTGAAGAATGTTCCGCTCAGTTTACAAGGCTTGTTTCCCATGTATGCTCCCTCCCAAGAATCGCAAGATTACGAAAGCCTTCCCTCGATTTTCTTTCTTACCCTCGGAAAATCCTGCTGTTTTTTCCACAAGAACACGATAACGCTCCCACGGACTTTGTTTGTATAATAATCACAAGAAAAGCGCAAATGATTCAAAAACAGCAGTTTATATCGTTATTATATTCGATATTTCAACGTTGTTCTTCTCTGTGTGCAATTATTATATCATAGAAGCACAGAAAAAAACTTCTAACATACTGCTTTTTGAGCAAACGCGTCAATTCAGGTTTCAGAGTAAAAAAGGAGTGCAAGAAAAAATGGCAAACAAGGTAAGAATCGGTCTGCTGGGTGCAGGCAGAATCGGCAAGCTGCACGGCGAAAATCTGGCACATGCAGTGCCGAACGCAGACCTCTACGCAGTGGCTGATCCGTTCATGAACGATGCGACCCGTGCATGGGCAGCGGACATGGGTATCGAGAAGTGCTACGATGATCCCGAGATGATCTTTGGCGATCCGACCATCGAGGCCGTGTTCATCTGCTCCTCCACCGCAACGCATGCAGACTTCATCATGCGCGCTGCGCAGACCGGCAAGCACATCTTCTGCGAGAAGCCGATCGACACCAAGCTGGCAAAGATCGAGGAAGCACTCGCTGCGGTAAAGAAGGCAGGCGTTAAGCTGCAGGTCGGCTTCGTGCGTCGCTTTGACCACAACCACAAGGCCGTCCGCGATACGGTCGCTTCCGGCAAGCTGGGCAAGCCCAATCTCATCAAGGTCACCTCCCGTGATCCCGATCACCAGCCGATGAGCTATATCAAGGTTTCCGGCGGTATCTTCATGGACATGACCATTCACGATTTCGACATGGTCCGCTATCTGGCAGGCAGCGAGGTTACCGAGGTTACCGCTTACGGTGCAGCGCTCTCCGGTGCAGGCTACGAGGAATACGGCGACGTGGATACCGCAATCGTCATGCTGAAGTTTGAGAACGGCGCACTCGGCGTGATCGACAACTCCCGTGCCGCACACTACGGCTACGACCAGCGCACCGAGGTTCACTGCGACCAGGGCTGCGTGCAGGTTGCAAACGATCTGAACAACACCGCCATGATCTCCTCTGCCGCAGGCGTCGAGGTTGCAAAGCCGACCTGGTTCTTCCTCGAGCGCTACAACAACGCATTCATCGCAGAGGCAAAGGCGTTCACCGATGCCGTTCTGAACGACACCGACACGCTGGTTACCGGCTTTGACGGTCTGCAGCCGGTCAAGATCGCAATGGCAGCAAACCTGTCCATGAAGGAAGGCCGTCCGGTCAAGCTGAGCGAAATCGAGTAATTTATCCCCGCATATCACAGGAAAAGAGAAGAAAAAGAGTTATTCGGCAAGCCGCCGCACTCGGCGGCGGCTTCCGTTTTTTGAGAAAAGAAAGAGGGGTTGCTCCTTATGAGTGAAAAGAACAACACTGCCTCCCTTGGCTGGGGAACCCGTATCTCCTATGGTTTAGGCGATACCGCCTGCAACATTGTGTTCGGTATGATCACCGCGCTGCTCACCCTGTTCTATACGGATTACTGCGGTATTCCGGTCGTTACCGTCGGTCTGGTCATGCTGATCTCGCGTATTTTCGATGGCTCGTCCGACGTTATCATGGGCATCATCGTAAGCAAGACCAAATCCAAATGGGGCAAGGCCCGTCCGTGGATCTTGTGGATGAGCGTACCGTATGTTCTGTGCGCGGTTGCGATGTTCTGTGTGCCGCACAGCAGCAGCACGACCGTTCAATTCTGGTACATTTTTGTTACTTATAACCTGTGCACCACCGTATGCTACACCGCAATCAACGTGCCCTACGGCACCCTGTCCACCATGATGACCCGCTCCTCGCACGAGCGCGACCTGCTGTCCGTTGTGCGTATGTCACTGTCTCCGATTGGCAAGATCATTGCCGTAACCTTCACCATGCCGGTCGTCAAGCTGTTCGGCAACGATCAGGCCGCCTGGATCAAGACCATGAGCATCTGGTGCGCCATCGCACTTGCTCTGCTTGTCATCTGCTTTGTCCGCTGCAAGGAAACCGTTAATTTTGAATCCACCGCACAGGAGCAGCCCAAGGTTCCCGCTTCCCGTGCGCTGAAAGCCCTGCTGGGCAACCCGTATTTCTGGGCAACGCTCGTTCTGTGGACTGTCACCTGCGTACATACCACCATCATCGGCACCGATCTGCCGTATTACTGCAAATATGTTCTCGGCAACGATGAATGGTATTACAGCGTCATTTACACCTCCGAGATCGTCGCACTGATCGTTGGCGCGCTGCTGTGTCCAATACTGCTGCAGAAATTCAACAAGCGCAACCTGTCGCTCGCCGGCTGTATCGTAGTTGTTATCGCCCATGCACTCATTATGGTAAACCCGATGAGCTTCCGGTGGATTCTGGTAATGACCATCATCCGCTCGCTCGGTCAGGCTCCGCTGACCTCTCTAGTATTCGGCATGATGGGCGATGTTGTAGAGTACGGTCAGTGGAAGAGCCATCTGCGTCAGGAAAGCCTGATCTTCGGCGGCGGTTCGCTCGGCTTTAAGATCGGCACCGGTATCACCAGTGCGGTTATGACTGCCATGCTCGAGGGCGCAGGCTTCCTCAGCTCGGTTACCGGCGGTGCTATGCAGCCGACTTCCGCCCAGCAAATGATTTCCTCTATCTTTAAGTTCGGTCCGATTCTGGTCTGGATCGTTGCCATTATCGTCCTGCTGTTCTACAAGCTGGATAAGATTTACCCCACTATTATGAAGGAACTCACCGAGCGTGAAGCACGCGGTGAAATGTAAAGGAGACTGTCTTATGCTGAAACTCGGATATAACGAAGCAACCTGCAAGGAAAATTCCACAGTTGAAAACGACCTGCTGCTGTGTGAAAAGTACGGCTATGACTATATCGAGCTGCGTCTCGATATGCTGCAGGACTACCTCAAGACCCACACCACAGACGATCTCAAGGCGTTTTTTGCAAAGAGCCATATCAAGCCGTTTGCATTCAACTCCATTGAAAACATCAACTTCTGCACGCCGGAGGAGTGGGAAAAGCTTGTAGAGCTGTTCACCTTCGGCTGCAAGGTGGCTCAGCAGATCGGCAATCCGTACATTATTGTTGTGCCGACTGTTACCAACGAGATCTGCACCAAGAACGAGAAGGAGATCTTCGACGACTCGGTGAAGGTGCTGAACGAACTCGCTGACATTGCTGAACCGTACGGCGTCAAGCTGTCCTTCGAGCCGATCGGTGACAAGAAATGGTGCGTCAACAGCGTTCGTCAGGCGCTCGAGATCGTAAACGCCGTCAACCGCGACAGTGTTGGTCTGACCGTGGACTGCATCAATGTTTACCTGCACGACAAGTGCGCGGACGTTGATTTCATCCGCAAAATTTCCAAGGAGAAGCTGTTCGTGTTCCACATCAACGACTGCGAGGACCTGCCGCTCGGCATCCTCGACCACTGCCACCGTCTGATGCCCGGTCTGGGTGCCATTCCGGTGCAGGAGGTTGCTGATGCGGTACAGGCAGTCGGCTACGACGGCCCTGCGTGCCTTGAGCTGTTCCGTCCGGAATACTGGAGAATGCCTGCTGAGGATGTGATCCGCATGGGTGCGGAAACCACCCGTCCGTTCCTCGGTTAATTTTCCCGAATCGCAGATCAAATTCCACATTCAATTTATTCTCTCTTATTTATATTCAAGTCTCCAAACAGAATACAAATATAATTTTCTCCACAAAAGGACGGAAGGTACTTGGACCCTTCCGTCCTTTTGCTTTCCATCACATCAGACAATCCTGCAAAACCCCAAAGGGCGCTCCTTCGAGCGCCCTTTGGGGTTTTGGAAAGACCTGACTTTCGCCAGACCGATCGCACTTGTCTTTACCGCAGCGTGAGCACCATCAGCACAACTGCCGACACGCTCAGCACAAGGCCGATAATGCGCGTCAGCCGCGTTACGCCGCGGATACTCATCGCGTGAAAGCTCTCAAACGAGGTGACCGGATACGGAAACGCGATAAATGCCAGTCCCGCAACAAGCTGACCGGCATACGCACCGATCATGCGCAGCGGACTGTCACCGCCGAAAAATGCACTGATAACAAATCCGATGCCGCCCAGAAAGACCAGAAGATACAGCGCGGTCTTGAATCGCTTATCCAGCTCGATATACTGTTCGGTCTTTGCCGCACAATCCGCGCAGCACACCTCGAACGAGCGTGTGCGCACCTTTACCTTAGTCGGCTTTTCCGGCAGATCACCGCCGCAGTATACGCATTTTTCCTCCATAATGGTCCCCTCCTGCAAAATTTATTTCTGTCGGTAGGTCTGGAATGCCTCCAGCACCGAGCTGATCTGCTCGTCATTCAACAGCTTCGGCTCCTGACCGGCTGCCTTACAATTATAATAGAGCTGTGCGCAGAATTCGATCTGCTCGGACACATCCAGTGTGTAGCTGATATTGCCGCCGACGCACAGCAGACCGTGATTTCCGAGAATGCAGGCGTAATTATCGCCCATGCCGTCCAGCGCCGCCTGTGCCAGTTCATAAGTGCCGAACGGCACATACGGAATGCACGGCACCTCTCTGCCCGAATACGCCACCAGATAGTGCAGCGGCGGAATGCTCCAGCCGAGACACGCCAGTGTAGTAGCGTAGCGCGGATGCGTGTGCACGACCGACTTGATGCCCGGGCGCTTCTGGTAGAAAATACGGTGCATGTCCACCTCGGAAGATGGCTTGCGGTCGCCGTCCGCCTTTTCACCGTCGAGCGTCATAACGACCACGTCGCTTGCGTCGGTCTTAAAATAGTCCATGCCGCTCGGACTGATGGCAAACAGGTTTTCCTTCTCGTTGTAAATGCTCAGGTTGCCGAAGGTGCCTGCGGTCAGACCGCGCTTGAGCATTTCCTGTCCGTATACAACGATTTTCTCTCTTTCTTCCTGCAAAAGCATTGCGTTTCCTCCTTACTCCAGTGTGATGGACACATGATTTACCACCCGATCGGTCACGCCGTCAGCCAGGAACCGATCGACCTCACGCATGAGCAAAAACGGCGCCCGCGGGATCGCGTCTACCGTGGTGCCTGCAATGTGCGGCGTGAGCAGCACGTTGTCCATCTGCAACAGCGGATCGTCCACGGCGAGCGGCTCGCTGTCGTACACATCCAGCGCCGCGCCTGCCATGCAGCCCTGCTGCAGCGCCTCGACCAGTGTCGGCTGATCGACCAGACCGCCGCGCGCGGTGTTGATAAAGTACGCCGTTTTTTTCATGCGGGAAAAATACTGCATGCCGATCATATGCTCGGTATCCGGTGTCAGCCGCAGGTGCAGCGATACAATATCGCCCTGTTCAAACAGGGTTTCAAGTGAATCGACCAGCTTGATTGCACCGAGACCGGCCTTTTCCAGCTTTTCCGGACTGGTGTATGCGTCATACGCGATCACCGGCACGCCGAGTGCCAGCAGACGGCGCGCCAGCGCGCCGCCGACGTTGCCGATACCGGCCAGCGCCACCGTATGGCTGGAAAGCGTCATCAAATGGTCCGAGTTGTAAAAGCTCTTCATCCATACACCTTCGCGCATTTTGCGGTGCGATAGCGCGATATCGCGCGTCAGATCGAGCATCATGCCGAGGGCAAAGTCCGCGACCGGCTCTGCATTGCGGATAACGTTGAGCACCGGAATATTGCGCTCACTTGCAGCTGCAAGGTCAATGTGCTCCATGCCGCCGCGACAGGTCAGGATGGCCTTGAGATTGTGGGCTTTCTCTATCAGCGCACGCGGCACCGGATTGAAATGCACGAGCAGAACCTCTGCCTCGCCGATCACCTCGTCCAGACCCTCCGCATACGGTACGGCTTCCGGACCGTTCCGCTCGAGTTTGAGCTGCCGCGAGGTGAATTTCTGCTTGTCGGAGCCGCCCCACATCAGCTTGGTGATCCTGCCGCAGCAGAGTGTGCTTTGCCGCACCGCCTGCTCCATCGTGTCCGGCGAAACAAAAGCATCACCGACCAGTACGATATTCTGCGGCTTTTGTGTCAGTTCCTTCATCTTTTCCTCCTCTTCGGAATAAAACAACAGCCGGCTGCGCTGCATTTGTTTGCAGCAGCAGCCGGCTGTTTTCAGTTTAGAAGCAATCGCTTAGTATGCCGAGTAAGCAGCAGCAGCGTTCTCCAGATAGCCAACGAAACGCTCCTTGTTCTTCTTGAACAGGAAGTACAGCACGAAGTATGCAATGACAACCGCACCGATGATGATCGGATTCTGAGACCAGAATGCGTAGAACAGACCGGCGATCAGCGGGTGGCACATAATACCGAAGCTGATGATGAATACGCCTTCCTGTGCCAGCTGGAAGCCTGCGTCAACAGCGACCTGCGTAAAGGTCGGTGCGAGAACGGACGCAACAACCAGGCCCAGAGAGAACCAGATCGCACCGGAAACAACGCTCTTTGCGATGTTGCCGTTGGATACGCAAACAAATACCTCAACCATGTACGGCAGAGCGCACAGGTCAGCCATCGGCAGGATGGTGTTGCCCGGAAGAACAAATGCTACAACCAGCATGATCGGGATCAGCAGGATGCCGGTAACCAGTGTATTCGGCTCGCCGTAACCGCATGCATCGTTAACAGAAAGATACCACTCACGGCCTTCGCCGGACTTGGCAGCCTTGGACTTGTACGCATCAGTCAGAGTGGTAAATGCGCTTGCGAAGATACCGGCTACCTTCGGGAATACTGCCATGATCGCTGCGGTGGAAACGGCTGCAGAGGATACCGTACCCCAAGCCGTCAGCGCACCCTCGCCGACCAAAGCGTTAAAGTTGCCGATGATGCCGATCAGAGCGCCGACAACCAGGCCGATGAACATAGGCTCACCGAGGATGCCGAGCTTCTTCTGCAGGGTCTGTGCATTCAGCTTGATCTTGTCAAAGCCGATCTTGCCGAGGAACCAGTTCATGAATACCGCAAACGGCAGGCTCTCCAGATGATGAGGAGCGGTCATGCAGCAGTTATCGTAATCATAATAGGTAGACCAGCGCTTTGCGCAAGCCTCAGAGAACAGCAGGATGTAAAGCAGCTGAACGACCATCAGCGCCATGGAGAGCATCATGTTGTCGGTCAGAGCATACAGCATGGAACCCCAAACCATGAAGGAGTAGTTGTTCCACAGATCGGATGCCATAAATACGTTCGTCCACTTGGTGAAGAACAGCACAAGCTGCAGAATGATTGCAACGCCGATGAAGATCAGGCCGACCTTGGTCGAATACGCGATAACCGACGTGGACTGCCAGCCGGTATCGAGCGTCGGCAGATTTACGCCTGCGTTCGTAACCATCTGGTTAACAACCGGTGCGATAATCGCGGAATAGCTGTTGATAACGAGGTTGAAGCCCGTCAAGCCGACTGCACACAGCAGTGCCGTGTTAAATGCCTTCTTACCGGTAACACCCATACACTTTGCAATGATAAACAGAATAACCGGTACGAATACTGCAGCACCGAATGCACTGAACACATCACTTAACGTTTGAAAGAAACTTGCCATGCTTGGAACCACCTTTCTTTTTTACCCTTTTGCCTTTACTCTTTGCTATGGATGACTATGAGAAAATGCGCCTTACCCTTTACGCATTTGCCTCCAGGATCTTCAGGCAGTCATCGACTACCTTGTCCTCGGACAGACCGGTCAGCATGCCGACTGCCTTTACCTTCGGAATGCCGAAGTCCTCGTAAACCGGGCTTACACATGCAATCAGATCAAACTTCTTGCCGGTGATCTCGGTCGAAATGCTGTTCGGGCTTGCTTCCACCATGGCAGCGTCCCAGCCCTTTTCCTTCAGGCGCTCCTTGAGCTTGCCTGCTACCATTGCGGAACTTACGGTACCCGAACCACATACACACAGAATGTTACAAGTTTTCATCATTTGACCCTCCAATAAATTAAATTTAACCGTGTTTTGAACAGAACCGCAGTCCTGTAATCAACCAATGTACTTCTGAGCCGCCTCGAACAGCTCGTCTTCATTTTTTGCTGCGCGGAATGCAGCAACGACCTCCGGCTGCTGGAACACGCCGAGCACCTTCTGCAGCAGCTCGACCTGCTCATCCGGATTCTTGATGGCCATCATGAACAGCATTTCCGCCTGCACCTTGGTATCCGGATCGCCCATATGCTCAAACTCGACCGGGTGCTTAAGCTGTGCGATGCACACGCCCGGGCGGTTAACATGCTGCGGATCGGTGTGCGGCATAGCTACCGCGATATCCGCCAGCTGCAGACCGGTCGCGTAATTCTTCTCACGCGCAACAACTGCATCAATGTAGGTGTCCTTTACGAAGCCTTCATCGTAAAAACGCTGACCGACCTTGCGGATTGCCTCCTCGGCGTTTGCCGCTTCCACATCCCGCAAAATCAGATTGCGAAAGGTTGCCTGCTCCATCTTCATTTCTCCTTCTCTTCTCAGTCGGTCAAGCCTTCCAGGAATTCCATGATCTTTGCACCGGATTCCTGCTCGTTGGCGCCTTCTACCTCGATTTTGATCGCTGAACCTTTTTTCAGGCCTGCGGTCAAAATTCCAATTACATTTTTGGGATTGATCGTGCCTTTTTCGCAGATCAGACGAATATCATCCGGAATATCCTTGCACAGCTTGGCCAGCTGGCTGGCCGGACGTGCGTGCAGACCGGTTGGATTTTTTACAACAAATTCACTGGTGAACATGTCTGTCCCTCCTATTTCCTACTTTTCCTACGGGATATTTTCCACAATTCTTATGGGCAATATCATATTAGATTTTTCACTTTTTGTCAATACGTTTATTGACATTCTATACGAAAAACGCTATACTTTGTGTTGCGAACAAATGTTCATTTAACTTTTCAAAATTTTAAGGAGGCCTATTATGAGCAGCCGTACCGATTTGCTCGTACGAATCTCCGAGCTTTATTATCAGCAGAATCTCAGCCAGCAGGATATCAGCAAAATCACCGGCATTTCCCGTCCCACCATCTCCCGCCTTCTCGATGAAGCGAAGGAGACCGGCGTGGTTGAGATCATCGTTCACAGTCCGATCAACAAAAATCCGCAGCTTTCGCACCTTGTTCGTACGACCTTCGGTTTACGCGATGCGGTCATCGTTGCCGGAGATTATGAATTCGACCAGTCCCTGACACGCTGTGCACACTGTGCAGTGGATTTTCTTTCGACCGTACTGGAAAACAACATGTCTATCGGCATTTCGTGGGGTCGTGCGCTTGAAGCACTGTGCGATGTCCTCGAACCGACCGATTATTCCGACTACTATAATGTAACTGTTGTGCAGATGGTTGGCTGCCTCGGCACCGGCAATCCGCGTGTGGACGGCCTCGAGCTTGCGCTCCGGCTTTCCAAAAAGGTGCACGGCACCTATTCCAACATCTATGCGCCGGTCTATGTGGACAGTGAGCTGGTTTACTCCTATCTCACCGCCGAGCCGCAGATTGAAGCAACACTCAAGAAAGCCGGCACGGTAGATATCATCCTCACCGGCATCGGTTCGCTGAATGACGCCAACGGCTCACTTTATAAATCCGGCTGCTACAACGCCGAGGAACGCAAGGAGCTGATGCGCCGCGGTGCGGTTTCCAGTCTGCTCGGCCGCATGTTTGACATCAACGGCAACGAGGTTCAGCTGGACAGCCGCTACGTCATCTCCGCTCCGTTGGAGGCAATGCGTACTCCGTCGTGGTCGATCGGCATCAACGCCAGCGCTGAAAAGGCAGAGTGCACGCTTGCCGCCGTGCGCGGAAAGTACATCAACGTACTGGTCGCAGACGAGGCACTTGCCCGCCGCATGCTGGAAATGGAAGGCGTTGCCGTTCCCGAATAAGCACCCCTTTTTAGAATCAACCAATACCGCAAAAGCGGTATTGGTTTTTTCTTTTCTCTCATTTCTTTATCATAATCAGTTCATTCTTTATCCGTCGTGGAATTGCTTATTTCAGGCCGTCATCGAGCACGATAACGCCCTTGGCACCTTCGCCGCGGATCATCTTGTCAAAGCCGTCGCGCCATTTCTCCAGCGGATCGATCGAGGTAACGATCTTTTCCGGTACAACTGTGCCTGCTGCCAAAAGCTCGAGAGCCTTGACCCACGAGGACGGCTTCTGACTGCGGGAGCCAACGTAGTTGATCTCATGATGCAGGATCAGGTCAGTCCAGATGCTCTCGTGCGATTGCGGGAACACGCCCATCTGTACAACCGTGCCCTTGCGGCGTACCAGTTCAAGCGCCTTGTTGGCTGCCGGAACCGCGCCCGAGCACTCAAAGCACTTGTCCGCGCCGACACCGTTCGTCATCTCCATCACGATATCCTTGATGTTCTCGGTCTGCTGGTCAACACAGCGGTCCGCGCCTGCACTCTTTGCAATCTCGAAGCGTTCCGCATCGTGGCTCAGTCCGGCAACGATAACGGTCGCGCCCTGACTCTTTGCCACCTGCATAACCATCTGGCCGATCGCGCCGACACCGAATACCACGCAGATATCGCCAGGCTGTACATTGCCCTTCTCGATAGCAGCATGTACGCCGCACGCAAGCGGTTCGGTGAGCGCGGCACTCAGCAGCGATACGTTATCCGGCAGGACGTGAACGCTTTCCTCTCTGCTGACCAGATACTCAGCCATCGAGCCGTTAATCTGGGTGCCGATGCCCTGCCGGTTGCCGCACAGATTGTAATCCTTAGATTTGCACATCGGGCATACGCCGCAGGTCTTGAAGGTGGTCTCGCTGGTAACGCGGTCTCCCACCTTAATATTCTTTACATCCAGACCGATCTCGGTGACTACGCCGGAGAACTCATGGCCGAGTACGACCGGCGGCTTAGTGCTCGCGTAGGTACCCTTAAACGCATGAAGATCAGTGCCGCAGATACCGGAGTACGCGATCTTGATCTTTACCAGATCTCCGGTCGCTTTGGGTTCCGGAATATCTGTATACTGCATATGATCAAAACCGGTCTCCGTTTTCACAACAGCTTTCATAATTCATCTTCCTTTCATGGAACTCGCGGGAATGTTTGAAATTTTGTTCATTGTTGTGAACCGTTTTCCGAATTCCTTTTATCTCATTATAGGCAATATAAACAGTCTCGTCAAGCTATTTCCGCGCTTTAATCGTCGTTTCTCACTATTTAACCAATTTCGTCAACTTGTTTTTGGCACAAATGACAAGTTTTCTATCGTTGACATTTGTTCTTGTATGTGAAATAATGTTTTTAAGAGATCGACACCGCAACCCACAGCACCGGCTGTTCGTATAGGTATTGGATTCAGAAAGGAGTCATGCTCTTATGAGTGAAAAAAATTATTCCACCGCCGATATTCAGGCGGTCGCTAACGGAATCCGCAAGCAGATTCTCGGCGTTGCACTGAAAACCGGCGGCTGCTATCTGGCACAGGCGTGCTCGTCGGCAGAAATCATCGCCTCCCTGTACACCCGTGTGATGAACCTCGGTCCGTCCGTCGGCAGCTGGGAGCCGATCCCGTTCCCCGGCGTTCCGGGGCCGGATAATATGGATTATCAGCGAGGCTCCTCCTATAACGGCGCTCCCGCACCGGATAAGGATCGTTTCTTCGTATCCTGCTGCCACTATGCTTCGGTTATCTACGCCGCACTGGCAGAGACCGGCCGCATCAGCCCGGACTGCATGGACAAATTCAATGTAGACGGCTGGAACATGGAAATGATCGGTGCGGAGCACTCTCCCGGATTTGAGAATACCGCAGGCTCGCTTGGCCAGACCATCTCGATCGCAGGCGGCACGGCCCATGCTCGTAAGCGCCGCGGCGACACCGGCAAGTGCTATGTTCTGCTCGGTGACGGTGAGCTGCAGGAAGGTCAGACCTGGGAGTGCATTCAGGCTGCCGGCTACTACAAGCTGGATAACTTCATCGTTGTAATCGATGCAAACGATCAGCAGGTTGAGGGCAGGATTGAGGATCAGATGACCGAGGAGCCGCTGATTGACCGCTTCACCTCGTTCGGCGCGGTCTGCGTTGAGGCAAACGGCCACGACATTGAGGACTTCTGCAAGGCATGCGAGACTCCGCATGAGGGCAAGCCGCTCGTTGTTATCGCACGCACGCACGGCTGGACCGGTGTTAAGCCGCTCGAAAAGCCGCGTTCGATGCACTTTATCCGCATCGGCGCTGACGAGCGTGATGAATTCCAGAAGATCTATGACGAGATGTGAGAAGGAAGGAGTTCAAAATGAAGATCGAAGTTAATACACATGAAAAAAATATGATTCGCTTCGCAGCCGAGCATCCGGAGGTTCTGGTTATGTCGGCCGACCTCGGCTCCTCCTGCGAAGTAAAAAAGTTCCGCCAGACCTACCCGGACCGCTATCTGACCATGGGTATCGCTGAGCAGAACATGTGCTCTTGGGCAGCCGGCATGTGCCGTGAAGGCTACCGTCCGTTCCTGCACACCTTTGCGGTATTCCTGTATCGCCGCATCCTCGATCAGCTGGAAATGAGTGTTGCTTATCCGAATCTGCCGGTTGTATTCGTCGGCTTTGTGCCGGGCATTACCACGCCGGGCGGTGTTACCCACCAGTCCATCAACGACATCGGCGTACTTCGCACGGTGCCGAACATGGCCATCTTCGACATCGGTGATGCGACCGAAATCGAAGGCGTGCTCGATCTGGCATACAACTACAACGGTCCGGTTTACATCCGCATGCTTCGCAAGGAAGTTCCGCGCCTGTTCCCGGCAAACGAGCCGATGCAGTTCAACCGTGCCCGCGTGCTGAGCGAAGGCGATGACATCGTTCTGCTGTCCTCCTCCATCTGCACCGAGGAAGCAATGCGCGCTACCGCAGTTCTGAAGGAAAAGGGCGTTTCCGTACAGCATATGCACGTTTCCACCCTTAAGCCGTTCACCGACCCGACCATCGTTGAGGCGATTAAGAAGAGCAAGTACGGCGTTGTTACCATCGAAAACCATCTGGATATCGGCGGTCTCGGCTCCGCTGTTGCTGATGTTATCGCAGAGAACGGACTGGGCAAGCGTCTGGTCAAGATCGGCCTGCCGGGCTATCCGCACGGTGCGTCCAAGATGTATCTGATGAAGAAGTACGGCATTGATGCCATGCACCTCGTATCCGCTGTCGAGGACCTGACCGGCAAGAAGCTCGGCGTTGCAGAGTCCGATCTGGAAGCCGTTCGCTTTGTAGACTTCCTGGAGGTATAAATGGGCTTTCGCGCCTGTGTCTGGGATTTGGACGGCACGCTGCTCTATACCCTGCCGACAATTCACCATTACTGTAACCAGTCCCTTCGTCATTTCGGCTTTCACGACATTACACTCGACGAATGCCGTGACCTGTGCCGCCTTTCTATCGCGGAGTTTTACCATAAGCTGCTGAAGCTCGGCGGCTGCCCGCCCGATCGGGTTGCCGCACTTCAGCCCACGATACGCGATTACGACTGCGCCGCGTACCTCAGCGATTTCACCTATCTCACCCAGCCGTATGCAGGGGTGTGTGAAACGCTTGCGGAGCTGAACCGCCGCGGCATCAAGAACGCCGTTCTGACGAACAAACCCAACGCCGTTGCCTGTGCGCTCATCGACCGATTTTTCGGAGATGCGATGGAGCTGTGCGTCGGACAGACGCCAGAGACCATCTCCAAACCCGATCCGCACTCGATGGACCCTGTGCTTGATCAGCTGGGCATACCACGTGAGCAGATACTCTATGTCGGTGACACCGATGTGGACATGCAGACCGCACGCAACACGCAAACGGCAGCCGCTGCTGCCGCATGGGGCTATCAGCCGCTCGAAATGCTGCTGCCCTACCATCCGGAATTCATCGTCCGCAGACCGGAACAGCTGCTCACGATTTTTTAGGAGGAATTCACCATGTTTTCGGAAATGAAAAAAGAAATCATCGAAGCCGGTATCCTGCTCGACCGCTATGAGTTGGTATCGCTGACCTGCGGCAACCTGAGCGTGCGCATGCCGACCGGCGAGATTCTCGTTACGCCGTCCGGCATGATGTACGAGAAGATGGTCGAGGATGATATGATCGTCATGGATATCGACGGCAATGTCATCGAAGGCACCCGCAAGCCCTCGTCCGACACGCCGGCTATCCTGCATATCTTCCGCGAGCGTCCGGACATCAACGCCGTTATCCACACCCACCAGCCGTATGCGACTGCGGTTTCGCTCATTCCGGGCCTGACCGAGTTCCGCGTATGCATTACCGCACTGGCCAATGCCGCCGGCGGCAATGTGCCGATCACGCCGTATTCGGCTGCCGGCTCGATCGATATGGGCATCGATACCGTCAAGTACGTCGGCAACGGTCATGCCGTTATCCTGTCTCAGCACGGCGTTATGACGGTCGGCAAGGACCTCAATCAGGCGCTGTACGCTGCGGTCTACCTCGAAGAAGCCGCAAAATGCTATCTGGCTGCCCGCGCAGCCTGCGTCAACGGCGAGATCAAGCAGATGAGCGACGCGCAGATTCAGCAGATGGTTGACGTATTCCAGTATTACGGTCAGGGCACTGCCAAGATTCCGGAGGATCTGGTAAAGCGAATCGACTAAACTCACACAGTCTACCTATTCACTCAGATAGAAATTTCCAAACCAAACCTTAAGGCAACACCCCTCTAATAAAATCAGGACGGAAGGTCTCTCGAGCCTTCCGTCCTGATTTTTTAGCGGGCATCGTCCGCACCATTAAAATTCCTGTAGAATATCAAAAACCTCGTCAGAGAATCCGCTGCATTCTTTGACGAGGTTCTTTTACTGCAGTCTGCTGCCCTGCATATTCTCCAGATACTTCCTGCGATACCGAATCGGCGGCAGACCGACCAACTTCGCAAAAATGGCGTTGAAGTGGTTTACGTTGGTGTAGCCGACGATGGCGGCAATCTGCGTTGCGCTGTAATCGGTCGAAATGAGCAGGTTCTGCGCCTCACCGACACGGCAGCGTATCATATAATGGATAGGTGACATACCCGTGATCTCCTTAAATATATGCGCCAGATGATACGGCGACATGGACAGCGCCTCTCCAATATCCTCGAGTGTCAGCTGCTCGGTGAAATGTGTGCCGATGTACTGCCGGATACGGTTCGCCAGCACCAGATTATGCGGCTGATCGGCGGCGCGCGCATCCGGCGGCAGATTGGCCGACAGCAGCACCAGCGCAGGCAGCAGCTGTGCGACGATTTCATCCGAGTAGGACGTTCTCCGTTCTGCGTGCTCGTAAATCAGTTCGCTGAGCGACTGCATGTGGTCAATCTCGTCCATCGCCGGACGCACAAATCCGTTTTCTGCCTTGGTGAAATGCCCTTCCGGCAGTCCGCACAGCTGCAGACCGGAAATGCCAAAGCAGAACGTGCCGATCTCGTGTTGCAGGGACGAGGTGACTTCATGCAGATCGCCTTGATTATATAGTAAGATATCCCCCGTGCGGATCGGATAGCTGTAGCCGCCTGCGATGTACTGTCCGGCACCCTGATAAACATACAGCATTTCCGTGAACCGCTCATGCCGATGGATGGCGCGTGTGATAGTCGATGCCGCTACGATCTGCTTGGTGGCGTACAGCAGACTCGGCATCTGACCGGATACAAAACGTACTCCTTCTTCCATACTCTCCCCCCTGTGTGAATATGGGTATAGTATATCGTATTTTTGTGCAGACCGCAAGAATCCGTATAAACCAAATTGACACCCCTGCTTTTTGTGCAATATTTCGAGAGTTTTTACAAAACAAAACGCAAGAACAAAGAAACACCATATTCGCCGGAATAGTATAATAAAATCATCAAAAAAAGAACAAAACTTCGATTAAACCTCGAAAGGAGTTTTCAATTATGAGCATTCAAATCTGCGGCGCACCCTGCTGCTGGGGTGTGGATGACCCCAAGAATCCGTATTTACCGCCCTGGACGCGCGTACTGGAGGAAGCCGGTAAAGCCGGTTACAGCGCCATCGAGCTTGGCCCCTACGGCTACCTGCCGATTGACGCAGAGCTGGTAGCCAACGAGCTTTGCAAGAACGGTCTTGCCATCGTGGCAGGCACCATTTTCCATGATCTGCTCGACGCGGACAATCAGGAGAGCGTGCTGCACGCGGTTGACGACATCTGCCGCCTGATCACCGACCCGAAGCTGCCGGTGCTCAAGACCCACGACGGCCAGAAGTTCCCCACGCCGTACATGACCGTTATGGACTGGGGACACGATGAGCGCGACTACGCCGCAGGCCATCCGGACACCGCGCCGCGTCTTTCCGATGAGGAATGGGCGCGATTCATGGGCAACGTGCGCGCCGTGTGCGAACGCGCGAACAAGTGGGGTGTACGCCCGGTCATCCATCCTCATGCAGGCGGCTACATTGAATTTTCCGATGAGATTGCAAAGGTTGTTCGCGATATCCCGTATGAGGTCGCCGGTCTGTGCCTGGATACCGGTCATCTGTATTACTCGCACATGGACCCGGTGGAGTACCTCAAAAAGTACGCCGATAAGCTGGATTACGTCCACTTCAAGGACGTAAACGAAACCGTTTACCGTCAGGTGCTCGGTGAGCGCATCCGCTTCTTTGACGGCTGCGGCAAGGGCGCCATGTGTCCCATCGGCACAGGTTCGCTCGACTATCCGGCCATCAAGCAGGCACTTGCCGATATTGGCTACTCCGGCTACATCACCATCGAGCAGGAGCGCGATCCGCGCAACTCGGACACCAGCCTGCGTGATGTAAAGGCAAGCGTTGATTATCTCAAATCGGTCGGCTATGAAATTTAACAAGAACAAGCAATATATGATATAATTACAGGAGGTTTCTTCGATGTATTACGGTGAAAAGCGAGTAGAAAATCCCATTCGCTGGGGCATGGTCGGCGGCGGCCGCGGCAGCCAGATTGGCTACATCCATCGCTCGGCTGCACTGCGCGACTTCAACTTTGAACTGGTTGCCGGTGCGTTCGACATCGATCCCGAGCGCGGCAAGGACTTCGGCAAGCAGCTGCACGTTGACCCGGACCGCTGCTATCCGGATTACAAGACCATGTTCGCAGAGGAGGCCAAGCGCCCGGACGGCGTGCAGGCGGTTTCCATCGCAACGCCGAACGGCATGCACTACGAGGTCTGCAAGGCTGCTCTCGAGGCCGGTCTGCACGTTGTCTGCGAAAAGCCGCTGTGCTTCACTTCTGAGCAGGCAGACGAGCTGGTTAAGCTGGCGGAAGAAAAGCACCGCGTTGTCGGCGTGACCTACGGCTACTCCGGCCATCAGCTGATCCAGCAGGCGCGCCAGATGATCAAAAACGGCGATCTCGGTGAGATCCGCGTTATCAACATGAGTTTCGCGTTTGGCGGCTACAACTTCAAGATTGAGGACAAGGTTCCGTCCGCAAAGTGGCGCTTTGACCCGTCCAAGGCAGGTCCGTCGTTCGCACTCGGTGATGTCGGCACGCATCCGCTGTTCATCATCGAGGCGATGATCCCGGATATGAAGATCGACAACCTGATGTGTACCAAGCGTTCCTTCGTTGAGGGCCGCGAGCTGGAGGACAACGCCTTCGTTATTATGAACCTCAAGGGCAGCGAAAACGTACAGGCAGGCGCGCAGATCTACTGCTGGGCAAGCTCGATCAACAGCGGCGCACGCCACTACCACAAAATCCGCGTGGTCGGCTCCAAGGCATCTCTCGAGTGGGATGACGAGCGCCCGAACCAGATGCTGTACGAGATCGAGGGTGAGCCGTCCCGCGTGCTCGAGCGCGGTGCGGGCTACCTGACCGACGAGGCACGCGTTGAGGATCGCATCGGCGGCGGTCATGCCGAGGGTCTGTTCGAGGCGTGGAGCAACCTGTATGCACGTTTCGCAGTCGCTATGGCTGACGCGGACAAGGGCGCTTACGGCGACTTCTGGTATCCGGATGTCAAGGCCGGCGCACAGGGCATCAAGTGGATTGAAAAGTGCGTAGAATCCGCAAATAGCGGCTCTGCTTGGGTCGATTACGAGTAAAAATCAACTTTCTCTCCTCAGCACCTCTCTCTTCTCTCCGGCAACTCTCTCAAAAGTAAAGAAAAAAGATAAAGAACTGATTTTGGAGGAAAAAGATTATGAAAAAGAGATTACTTGCTGTATTGATGTCCAGTGCAATGCTGATGAGCGCACTCGCAGGCTGCGGCGGCAACACCGCACAGACAAATAGCGGCGGTGACACGGCCGACCAGACCACACAGCAGGATTACCATATCAAGGTTATTCTGAAAACGCTCGCATCCGAGTACTGGCAGTATGTCGGCAACGGCTGCAAGCAGGCCGGCAAGGATTTGGGCGTAACCGTTGATGTTCTGGGTGCAAGCTCGGAGACCGCATATGACGAGCAGCTTTCCATGATCGAAACCACGCTCAGCGCGAACGACTGCGACGCCATGGTCGTTTCTCCGCTGCAGGCCGAAACCGTAGCGACCCAGATTGCAAATACCGACCTGCCAATCGTGGCGATCGACACTGCGATTCCGTCGGACAAGGTGCTCAGCTTTGTCGGCTTCAACAACGAGGAGCTGGCCGCAATGGGCGGCAAGGCTGCTGTTGAGGCGGCAAAGGATAAGGGCTGGGATAAGATTACCGCCATCGGCATCATGGGTGTGCAGGGCGACTCCACCTCGGAGGCACGCATTGCAGGCTTTAAGCAGGGCATTGCAGAAGCTGGCGGCGAATATCTCTCTGCGGAAACCCAGTACGCAGACGGCGTAGCCGACAAGGCTGTTACCAGCATGGAGGCCATCATTCAGGCACATCCGGAAGGCGTTGCTATCATCGTAGCTAATAACGATGATATGGCAGCCGGTGCCGCTCGTGCAGCAGCCGCATTTCCGGCGTACAAGAACACCATCTTTGTCGGCGTCGGCGGCAATCTGGCGGGCATTGATGCTATTCTTGCCGGTCAGGAGACCATGACCGTCGCCGTTGACGGCTACGATGTTGGTTATCTCGGCGTGCAGGCCGCAGTCGATGCGCTCAACGGCAAAAAGCTGGACGAGTTCATTGCAACTGATGCTACCGTTGTAACGGCTGACAACGCCGCAGAACGCCGCGCTGAGGTAGAAAAGCGCCTGGGCCAGTGACCGAATCTCTGTATTCCAACGAAATAAAAATGCGGAAAACCGCCTCTTCAAAGGGGGAGGCGGTTTTCTGCGCCCAAAAATCAGCCCAAACAGTTAAAAAAACAAGGGGGAAAACAACAAAATGGCATTTACTGTCGCAACCTTTATCGCGTTCACCGTGCTTGTCGCAGTGCTCTCGTGGTGGAAAACACGCGATGACGACCTGTCCACCAAGGAAGGCTACTTCCTCGCAGGACGCGGACTGCCCGGCATCGTTATCGCCGGTTCTCTGATGATGACCAATCTTTCCGCAGAACAGCTTGTCGGCACGAACGGACAGGCATTTGCGGGCAACATGAGTACGATGGCATGGGAGGCCACCTCGGCGTTCGCGCTGATCGTGCTGGCGTTCGTGTTCCTGCCCAAGCTGCTGCGCGGCGGCATCGCAACCATCCCGGAATTCTTCGAGATGCGCTACGATACCTTCACCATGCGCCTGTTCTCGCTGCTGTTCCTGATCGCGTATGTCGTTACCATGCTGCCGACCATCCTGTATTCGGGTGCGGTCGCACTGGTCAAGATCTTTGACCTCGAGAGTATGTTCGGCATCAGCTATTTCAGCGCCATCACCATTATCTGCATCGGCACCGGCATTATCGGCATGTGTTATGCGGTATTCGGCGGCCTGAAAGCCGTTGCCTACTCGGATACCATCAATGGCGTCGGTCTGATCATTGGCGGCTTCGCTATCCCGATCCTCGGCATTATCGCCCTCGGCAAGCTGGACGGCGGCGGCTTCATGGCCGGTCTGGATCACCTCATCTCCGCAACGCCGGAAAAGATGAACGCATGGTCCGCGCCGAACGCACTTCCGCCGGAAGTACCGTGGCCGCTGCTGCTGACGGGTATGTTCGTCAACAACCTGTTCTACTGGGCAACCAATCAGTCCATCATCCAGCGTTCGCTCGGCGGCAAAAACCTTGCAGAGAGCCAGAAGGGTGCGATCTGGGCAGGTTTCTTCAAGTGCCTTGACGTATTTGTCATCGTTCTGCCGGGCATTATCGCATTCCAGCTGCTGGCGGCAAACGGTCAGATGGATACCTCGGTCGGCATGGCGGCTGACCAGGCCTACCCGCTTCTCGTTATGGAAGTGCTGCCCAAGCCGCTGATGGGCTTCTTCGCAGCCGTTATGTTCGGCGCGATCCTCTCCTCGTTCAACTCGGTGCTGAATTCCGCATCCACCATCTTCACGCTGAACGTTTGGCAGCCCATCTGGGGCAAGCAGGCCTCCAACAACAAGGTTGTTAAGGTCGGCCAGATCTTCGGTACGATTGTCGGCGTGGTTTCCATCGCCATTGCACCGTTCGTTATGTTCTTCGGCACCGGCATTATGAACTTCATCAACGAGTGCTGGGGCTTCTTCTCCATGCCGCTGCTGACCGCGGTTCTGTTCGGTCTGCTCAGCAAAAAAGCACCTGCTATCGCCCCGAAGATCGTTATTCCGGTCCACATCGTGCTGTACGGTCTGACCAAGGTCATCCCGTTCTTCAGCCAGTTCCACTATCTGTATGTTGTATTCGCACTGTTCGTTCTCGAGTGTATCATCTATGCAATCTGCATCAAGGTAAGTCCGCGTCAGCTTGCGTGGGAGATGCCGGATGCCAAGGTCATGGATATGACCCCGTGGAAGAACGGCAAGGTCTGGGCGATTGCCGGTGCGGCAGTCGTTGCGATCATGTACCTTATCTTTTCGCCTCTCGGCATCGGCGCATAACGTCCGACTCCCCGTGCGCTGCTGCCGTTAGACAGCGCCGCTGTGTCCCTCCACAGTGGTGCAAAAGGCTCCTGTGTCATAAGACACAGGAGCCTTTTGTTATTGCTCACACCAGCTGTTCAAACCGCTCAAAGAACCGGAACAGCGTATCGCCGCTCATGGCCAGCGCACGGACGCATATGCCCTGCACCACGCGGCTTGCACCGACGATACCGTCCGGCAGGATATCCTTCTGCCGCGCAAAGCCAAAGATTTCGTCCTCTTTTCCGGGCGCATAGGTATAAAGCACGCCCTGATGGGTAAATCCCTGCCACTGCCCCAGTCCGGTATAGCCGCGTCTCTCAGGCTGCACGAGTGTATGCTCTGCAAACACCGGTCGATTATCCAACGTGACGCGCAGCCGGTTCTCGAACCGCCGCATGGCAAACCGCTCACCGCAGCCGGTGCGTCCGCAGGTGAACACATCAGCGCACAAAAAACGGCTGTTTTTCTGCAGATTGACCGTCATGCTGCCGCGATAATCACTGCCCGCAAACGGAATAACCGGCGGCGGCAGAAAGCACACGCGCGCATTCTCTCCAACCTCGATGGAAATGTGTCTGCGTGCCTGTCTGTCTCCGGTGTTGAACACCTTCTCGAAGCCTTGTGTTCTAACGGACACATCCGAGCCATCCCCGAACGTGTACTGCGCGTTGATGCTGTCGCCCGCGAGCAGACCCGCCGAGGCCGCCATCAAAATCAGGTCGGTATGCCCGCCATTGTACAGTGGCCGCATGATCTTGTACGGCGCGGTGAAGTACATATCCTCGACCTGTGTGCGGCCGTTCTGCCGCGCTGTCTGCACAAAAATGCGGCTTTCCATCACTTGCCCTCGAACAGCACGTCGGATTTGATCCACGCAATGACTTCATCCAGTCCTTCTCCGCTTACCAAATTGGTAAACAGGGATTTGCGTCCCTCCCGCATGCGTGCGCTGTCGGACGCCATCACTTCCAGACTCGCCCCGACCAGCGGTGCAAGGTCGGTCTTATTGATGACGAGCAGGTCGCTGCGCGTCACGCCCGGACCGCCCTTGCGTGGAATTTTCTCGCCCTGCGCCACATCAATGACGTAAATAGACGCATCCGCCAAGTCCGGACTGAACGTTGCAGACAGGTTGTCGCCGCCGGGCTCGATGAAGATGATCTGCACATCCGGGAACCGCTCCGCCATCTCATCCACTGCTTCCAGATTCATCGAGCAGTCCTCACGGATGGCGGTGTGCGGGCAGCCGCCGGTCTCCACACCAATAATGCGCTCGGGCGGCAGACAGGAGTTCTTGATTAGAAATTCCGCGTCCTCACGGGTGTAAATGTCGTTCGTGATGACGCAAATGCTGTATTCCTTGCTCATACGGCGGGTCAAACGCTCAATGAGTGCGGTTTTGCCCGATCCGACCGGACCTCCGATGCCGATTTTTACAAAGCTCATAACTGATTCTCCTCAACTCATGTACAGTCTCGAATAGAGTGTTTCGTGCTGCATGGCGAAAATGTCAAACGCCGGACCGCCTATGCCGATCTCATCCTCGATGACGGAAAGCGCGGTTCGCACGGCGTCCAGCAGCTGCGGAAAACGCGCTGTGCTTCCAGCTGACGCAGCGGCACACACTTGGCCGCGTGCGTCTCATACGCGTCAAAGCCGAGGTGCTGCAGATACAGCAGCGTCGGCTCATCATACGGCACGGTCACGCGGTCCGGCTCGATTTTGAGCGACAAATGCCGGTTTCCCAGTTCAAAGCACAGCCTCCCCATCTCCTGCATGGTGAAAACGCGCGTTTCGATCAGCCGCGACGGTGCAATCCGCACCGCATACACCTTGCCGTTCTCCCGTGCAAGAATATCGCCATCGTGCAGCGGCTCACCGACGCACACACCGAATTCCGTGCCGTCCTCGGCAGTCTTGGCGATGCGCTTCTTTTCGGTCTCGAACCACTCAAACGGGATATTGACGACGGTTTCGGTCACGCCATCCCGTACATTGCCTACAATATGCTCAGTGATCATGTTGCTTTTCCTCCTCAGAACAGAAAATACCGCTGTGCGAGTGCCAGTTCAGAGAACGGCTCACATGTAATCTTTTTGCCGTCCACCGTCACCGTATAGGTCTCCGGATCGACCCGAATGTCTGCCAGCGTGTCGTTATGGCGCATATCACGCTTGCTGATGTCGCGGCAGTGCGAAACCGGAAGTACCACTCGCTCCAGTCCCAGATGTTCGGCAATGTCGTGGTCGTACGCCCACTTGGAGACGAACGTCACACAGCTTTGCGACAGGGCCTTGCCGTGTCCTCCGAACATATCGGTGTAGACCACCGGCTCGGGCGTCGGAATAGACGCATTTGCGTCTCCCATGCGGGAAGCTGTGATCGTGCCGCATTTGAGCACCATTTCCGGCTTCGCGCCGAACAGCGCAGGCTGCCACAGCACGAGGTCTGCCAGCTTGCCGACCTCGACCGAACCGACATATTCGGAAATGTCATGCAGCACGTCCTCTGCCGCGATGGTTTCCGGCCGAATGCGGCTGTCCGCAAAGGCAATATCCTCGGGATTGGACTTGTCGAGGTGGTGGCAGACCATCAGCATATCCAAATGCTCGTCGATGGTGTTACGGGTATACGGCATGGTCGGATTGGTCGAGGACGGCAGAACGTAATCGTACGCCGATGCACGGATAATGTCCGGCGCATGTCCGCCGCCTGCGCCTTCCGTGTGATAGGTGTGGATCGTGCGCCCGTGAAAGGCGTTTATCGTGTCCTCGACACAGCCGGTTTCGTTGAGCGTGTCCGTGTGAATGGACACCTGCACATCGTACCGCTCCGCGACCGACAGACAGCAGTCGATAGCGGCAGGCGTGCTGCCCCAGTCCTCGTGCAGCTTGAGTCCGGCGGCACCGGCCTCGATCTGCTCGGCGGGCGGACCTGCTGTCGAGCAGTTGCCCTTGCCGAGAAACACCACGTTGATCGGTAAATCTTCCGCGCTCTGCAGCATGCGTGTAATATGAAACGCACCCGGCGTACAGGTGGTGGCGTTCGTGCCGTCTGCCGGACCGGTGCCGCCGCCGATCATGGTCGTGATGCCGGAATACAGCGCCGTGCGCACCTGCGTCGGAGAAATGAAATGGATATGACTGTCGATGCCGCCTGCGGTCAGGATCAGCCCCTCGCCTGCAATAGCCTCGGTAGATGCGCCTACGATCATTCCCGGTGTAACCCCATCCATAATGTGCGGATTGCTGGACTTGCCGATGCCTGAGATTTTGCCGTCCTTAATGCCGACATCCACCTTGTAAATGCCCGTACAGTCCACGATGAGCGCATTCGTGATGACCGTATCCAGACATTTCTCGTCCGTGTGCGTGCATGACTGTCCCATGCCGTCGCGCAGGCTTTTGCCGCCGCCGAACTTGGCCTCGTCGCCATACACGGTCAGGTCCTTTTCCACCTCGATGAGCAGTGAGGTATCGCCCAGACGCACACGGTCCCCCGTCGTCGGGCCGTACATCTGCGCGTAATCTCTGCGGGAAAGCTCGATCATTTGTCCTCGTCCTCCAATCCCAGAAAGCCCTGCCATTTTGCCTGCGCGAATGCGGTGTCGCGCACGGTGAAGTCGTCAAACGAGCCGTTTACCAGTCCGTTCAGACCGTATCCCTCACGCGTGCCGCCGATTTTGACCAGCCGCACGGTCTTTGTCTCGCCCGGCTCAAAGCGCACGGCTGTGCCGGATGGAATATCCAGCCGCATACCCCATACAGCCTTGCGGTCGAATTTCAGACGCTTGTTAACCTCGAAAAAGTGAATGTGCGAACCGACCTGTATCGGACGGTCTGCCGTGCTCTTAACGGAAATCTCAACCGTCGGACGGCCTTCGTTCAAACAGATCGTGCCGTCCTCGGTCAGCACCTCACCCGGAATGAGCGCCTGCTTTGCCGAAATCGGGTCGTGCACGGTCACCAGCTTGGTGCCGTCCGGGAAGGTCGCTTCGACCTGGATTTCGTGAATCATTTCAGCCACGCCGTCCATCACGTCGGCGGCGGAGAGCAGCTTTCGGCCTTCCTGCATAAGTTCTGCCACCGTTTTGCCGTCGCGTGCCATCTCGGCAATCTCACTCGAGATGTACGCAATGGTCTCCGGGTAATTCAGCTTTACACCGCGGGAACGGCGTTCCTTTGCCAGATTTCCGGCCAGATGCAGCAATAATTTATCGGTCTCGCGCGGAGTTAATCGCATGATTTTCGCTCCTTTCGGTCAGGCTGCGACTTTCGCCGTGCGCGTTAGGATTGCACCGGTCAGCACCGCAAATACAAACACAGCCGCACAGCCAATGAGACCGGCCGCACCGGAGGTCAGCGCATTTTCTACGGCACGGAATGCGTAGTCCGGCAGCAGTGTCGTTGCGGAATGTGCTTGCGATATGCATAAATAGCCCTCCTAATTTTTGTTGATTCTATGATTTATTCCTGCGGAAAATACAAAAACACAGTCGCACCGTTGTTCACTTCGCCGGTCATGCAGATTCTGCCGCCGTGCCGCTCCATAATACGCTGCGCCATTGCCAGACCGACGCCCGTGCCCTCGAATTCGCTGTCGTCGTGCAGACGCTGAAAAATCCGGAACAGCCGGTCGGCATACTGCATATCAAAGCCTGCGCCGTTGTCGCGGACGGCGATAACCGTGAAATCATCCTCCTCGCCTGCCGTGACGGTGATCTTCGCGTTTTCACGCCCGCGTGTGAACTTAAACGCGTTGCTGATGATGTTTTTCAGCAGCATACGCATAACGCTGAGCGAACTTTTCAGATCGTGCGACACAGCCGAACAGAAGCGATCAAGCTCCTCATACGCCGTGCGAAGCGCCTTGTTCTGCCGCGCAATGCGCAGATGCGCCGAAATACGCGCAAGATACTCTGCGCGTACAAACGGCTTGGGAGCATAATCACAGCAGCCTGCGTCAAATCCGGCAGACGCTTTTCGAGGAATGCGCGCGCCGCCCATCCGCTTGTGGCGGCGTGCACGCGGTAGCCCTGCTGCCGCAGGATCGTGCCCGCAAACGCCAGATGGTCGGGCAGGTCGTCCACGATGAGGATATGCGCCGTGCTTTCCGGCAGCTGCTCCCCGCTCATGCGGTCATCAGGCGCTGAACGTGAGCGCCGTCTGCCTCAGCGGTCGTACTGCTGTAAATCAGCGCACCCTTTTCCATCACATGCAGCTGCGTGGTGTTTTCGAGCACGAAATCCAGATACTGCTCGACCAGTAGCACAGTCAGTCCCAGTTCCTTGTTGACGCGCTGAATCGCCGTGCCGATGTCCGCGATGACGGACGGCTGAATGCCCTCGGTCGGCTCATCGAGGATGAGCACCTTCGGGTCCGCGACCAGTGCACGCGCAATGGCGAGCTGCTGCTGCTGACCGCCCGACAGATCGCCGCCTCGCCGTGCGGCAAACTTCGGCAGAATGGGAAACAGATCGTAAATGTAATCCGGCACCTTGCCGTGCTTTTTCTGCGCATAGAGCGCCAACTCCAGATTTTCCTGCACGGTCATCTGTGGGAAAATATCGCGGCTCTGCGGCACATAACCCAGTCCGGCGGCGGCTCGCTCGTAGGTCGGACGGTGGATAATATCCTCGCCGTCCAGTTCGATCGCGCCACGCGGCGTTTTCACCAGACCCATGATACTCTTGAGCGTGGTGGACTTGCCCACGCCGTTTCGCCCGATCAGACCAACGATCTCGCCCTTGGGTACGTCGAGCGTCAGCCCGCTCACGATACAGCTTTCGCCGTAGCAGCTTTCCAGTCCTCGAATTTTCAGCATTGTTTTCACGCCCTTTCGCTCAGCTTGCGGCCTTGCCGCGTCCCAGATAGACCGCCTGCACGGTCGCATCGACCAGCACCTCGTCCACCGTGTCCTCGGTGAGCACCTTGCCCTCGTGCAGCACGGTTACGATGTCCGCCGCCTGCCGCACAAAGTCCATGTCGTGCTCAATGACGATGATGGTGCACTCCTTTTGAATCTCACGCAGGATTTCGCCGGTTTTGAACGTTTCCGACTTGCCCATGCCTGCCGCCGGTTCATCGAGCATGATGATCTCCGGCTGCTGCACAAGCTGCATGCCAATCTCGAGCCACTGCTTCTGACCGTGCGCCAGAGAATCCGCCCGCGTCTGCGCCTTGTCGAGCAGACCGACCTTATCGAGCACGTGGTCGATCTGCGCCAGCTCGTCCGCTGTCGGCCTGCCGAACAGCGAATCCCATATGCCCTTGTGCCCCTTGAGAGACAGCATCATATTGTCCCAGACGGTCAGGCTGCCGAACACGCTCGGCACCTGAAACTTGCGGCCGACACCCTCGCGGACGATTTTATACTCCGGCATACCGGTCAGGCGCACATCCGCGCGGCTCTCCGGATGGAAGATAACGCTGCCTGCGGTCGGTTTGGTCTTGCCGCAGATGATGTCGAGCAGCGTGGTCTTGCCTGCGCCGTTCGGTCCGATGAAAAAGTAGATGGAGTGCCGCTTGACGGCGGCATTGACCTCGGTCAGCGCGTAAAAGCCGTCAAAGCAGACCGAAATATCCTTGATATCCAGCACTGTGCTGTTTCCTGCCATGGTTTATGCTCCTTTCTGCGCCTTCTGCGTCAAATTGACCTTGGGCTTGCGTTCCTTGTGCAGCAGCGCCGGAATCTGCTCGCAGAACAGACCGACCAGACCGCCCTTCATAAACAGGATGGTCAGCACGAACACTGCACCGATGATGTACTGCCATACGTCAACCAGTCCGCCGGAGGACAGGTTGTACTCACACAGATTGATGAGCAACGCGCCCGATGATGGTGCCTCGTCCGCCGACAGCGACCCATATAACCATGGTGATGGAATACGAAATCGTCATCTGCGACGGTGTGATCGAGCCGTTAAAGTTGACGAACACCGCGCCTGCCACAGCCGCCATGATGGCAGAGAGCACATACGCGCAGGTTTTGTAATGGCTGACCTGATAGCCGGAAAAGTAGGTGCGATTCTCACCGTCGCGGATGGCGACAAGCAGCTTGCCGAACTTGCGCGTGGTGAGGAAACGGCAGAGCGCGTAGGTGAGCACCATCAGCAGCAGCGCACCGTAGAACAGCAGGAACATGTTGCCGCTGTTTTTCTCGCCGCGGATGCTGCCGAGCACAGTCTGGATCTCCGTGATGCCGACGTTGCCGTTCGTGTACGGCGACAGCGCGATGAAGATGGAGTACGCCGCCCATGTCAAAGCCTGCGAAATGATGGAAAAATATACGCCCTTGACGCGGTTTTTGAAAATAAAGCAGCCGATCAGGCCGGAAACGACAGTCGGCACGATAAACAGCATAACGATCGCACCCGTAAGAGTCTGGAACGGCTTCCAGATCATTGGCAGCTCGGTCAGCCCGCCGACATGCATGAAATCCGTGATGCTGCCGCCGGTCGCCTGCAATTTCAGGTACATCGCCATCGCGTAGCCGCCGAGTGCGAAATACAGGCCGTGGCCAAGCGACAGAATGCCGGTGTAGCCCCAGATCAGGTCAAGTCCCATAGCCACAATGGCAAAGGCAATGCACTTGCCGAGGTACAGGATGATCGAGCTTGCCGTCAGCACGCCGCTTTGCAGCAGCAAAGGCATGGCCGCCAGCACGGCAACAATTGCGGCAAAGCATAGATTCATGCCCTGCTTTTTGAGCAGTTTCATCGGTTTCTCCCTCCTTAATCATACAGACTGCGGCTGCGAATGGTGAACAGACCCTGCGGACGCTTCTGCAGGAATACGATCACGAGCAGCAGCACGATGGCCTTGGCAATGGTTGCCGAGGTGTAGTTTTCTGCGAAAATGCTTGCACCGCCAATAGCCGTCGAGCCTACGACTGTACCGAGCAGGAACGTCGCCGCAAAGGCGAGCGGCAGCGCTGCGCTGTAGTACCAGTCGCGCATGGAACTCGGCAGAAATGCCGCGAACAGCTGCTGGGTGACGTAGGTCATGTATGCGCCGATCATGACGAACTCACCATGCGCCATGTTGATGACGCGCATCAGTCCGAACGTGATGGCAAGTCCGAGCGAGGTCAGCAGGATAATAGAGCTGAGACTCAAGCCGTTAAACAGCGTGGTAATGAATTCTTGCATTGTGTTCCCTCCTCATATTGCTCGAATCCGTAAATCGGAGCAAAGCGTTTTTTGCTCTCATTTCCGGATTCCAGCACGGGCAAGCCGAAGTTTGCCCGTATTGCCGGAACTAAATAGAATGTATAGAGCAATGCGGTGTTGCCATAGGGGGGTATTGGTGAAATTGGTTACTCCAGCGGCTGAATACCTGCAGCTACTGCCCAGTCATAACTCTTGAGGTACGGATCGGGATCGACCGGACCGTCGGTAGAATATACCTCGTAGATCAGGCCGTCATCGGAAACCTGACCGATGCGAACCGGCTTTGCAAGGTGCTGGTTCTCACCGTTGATGGTGACCGTGCCCTCCGGCGCGTCAAAGGAGATTTCGCCGGTGTGGATGGCATCGAGCACATCATCTACCTCAAAGCTGCCCGCCTTCTCGCAGGCTGCCTTCCACAGATAAACTGCATCATAGGCTGCTTCTGCCGGGTCGCTCGTCACCCGGTCTTGACCGAACATGGTCTTGTATGCATCAACGAAGCGCTTGTTCTTGTCGGTATCGGTGGTCTCATAGTAGTTTCAGGAAACCATGTGCCCCTTGAGGATGTCTGCGCCGATGGTAGCTGCCTCCTCCTCTGCAATGGAGAAAGACATGGTCGGATAGGTTTCTGCGGTGTAGTTCTTCTCGCTCATCTGCTTGAAGAAGGAAACGTTGCCGGTGCCGTTCAGGGTGTTAATGATAATATCCGGCTTTGCGGCCTCGATCTTGGCGATGATAGCGGCAAAATCGGTCTGATCCATGTCGGCGTATTCCTCACCGACTACATTCGCGCCTGCGGCCTTGACCTGCGCCTCGATGATCATATTCACGGTGCGCGGGAACACATAGTCCGAGCCGAGCAGGAAGAAATTCTTGTAGCCCTTATCGAGCAGGTACTCGATGGCCGGAACGATCTGCTGATTGGGTGCTGCGCCCGTGTACACAATGTTCGGCGAGGACTCCATGCCCTCATACTGTACCGGATACCACAGCAGTGCATCGTAGTCCTCAACGATCGGCTTTAACGCCTTACGCGAGGAGGAGATCCAGCAGCCGAAGATGGTCGCTACGCCATCGCTGTCGATCAGCTTTTCAGCCTTGGCAGCAAAGGTGGAAGGCTGGGATGCGCCGTCCTCCTCGACGTACGCAATCTGGCAGCCGTTGACGCCGCCGGCCTTGTTGATTTCGTCGATGGCAAGCACCTCCGCGTCACGCACGGACATTTCGGAAATCGCCATTGAGCCGGTCAGCGAGTGCAGCAGGCCGACCTTTACGGTGCCGCCGTCCGCGGAGGAATCCGCGCTGTCTGCCGCCGGTGCAGAAGAACCGCCGCCGCAGGCGGTCATGGTTGCCAGCAGTGCGGCGCAAACCTCGCCTGCCGAAAGTCTGCGAAGCAGGGAATAATTCATATAAAATCTCTCCTTTACGGGATTTAATAACGGATTTAGAAATGAAAAAAGCCGACCCGCACGGCACCTGCCGTCCCGGATCGACCCCATTGTCGAATCTTGTTTACTTAGGGCAATACCGCATAATTGGACAAGAGCGATTTGCGAGTAAATTTTGCGTACTGACGAGGCACGGTTTTGCGGTAATACTTGACGTATTACCGTGAAATCTCGGCAGCGCGGACGGAACTCGCGCAAGGAACCGAAGCCAAAGTCAGGGCACAAAATTTCCGCAAAGCGCCGCAGCTTTAATTGTGCGGTGTTGCCTTAGTATAAAGCGTCCTCACCGAACTTGATGCGCGCCGCCTGAATGATCAGCCGCGCCGCGTCCTCGCGCGACAGCCTGCCGGTGTTCACCGTCAGGTCATACAGCGTGGGATTGGTCCAGTCGTCGCCGCCGGTGTAGTATTTGTAATACTCTGCGCGGTACTGATCGGTTTTGACGATCAATTCGTTTGCCTGTTCCGTGGTTACGCCGGATTTCTGCATGATAGACTCCACGCAGGTCTTGCGCGGCGCTTCCACATACACGCTGAGCACGTTTGCCCGATCCCGCAGGATATGGTTGGCGCACTTGCCGATGATGATGCACGGCTTTGATTTTGCCAGTTCTCTGATGATCCATGCCTGAATGCGAAACAGATTGTCGTCAGAAACAAACTTGCGGTCGCTCGGCGCATACGCGCGGTCGATATCCGGCGCTTTGCAGATGAGCCGCGGCAGCTGCCTTGCATACGCCACCCGCACCTGATTGTACAGCGCACCGAACGCCATTCCGGTGTGACTGCGGCACTGCTTGCCGAAATAGTCCTTGCTCAGCCCGAGATGCTCGGCGGCCTGCTCCATCGTGATCACGCCATTCAGGTGTGCCGCCAGAAACGCTGCCAGCGTGTGCACAAAGCCGTCCTCCTGCACCGGAATGCCGAGAGTCTCGAAGGTTTCGCGCACGAGCGCGTACTGGCTGTCCTCGTCCGTGTGCGCCGAGAGCGACTGCGCCGCGCGGCTCAGTACGGCGTTCAGTTGTTTCTCGCGGAAGGGTTTTACGATGTAGTCGAACGCACCAAGCACCAGTCCTTCCCTTGCGTACTCAAACTCGCCGTAGGAGCTGACCAGAATGACCGGCGTTTGAATTGCACGGCGGCGCAGCTCGCGCAATAATTCCAGACCGTCGATGAACGGCATACGGATGTCGGTCACAATGAGGTCGAAACGCTCCTTGTCCATCTGCTCGAGCGCCTGCTTGCCGTTGGCGGCCTGCGCCGCCAGACAAAACCCATTCTCCTGCCATGCGTGCATGCGCGCGTACACATAGCGCAGCGCCTCATTGTCCTCGACCAGTAAAATGCGATACATGTCCTCACTCCTCTTTTTCGTCCAGCAGCTTCGCCGCTCGTTCAAAATCATAGCGCTCGAGCGCTTCCGACAGCCGCGCAAACCGCTCGGGCGGCATGGTATGCCGCAGGCTGCTGCCATGCTGCTCGAACCACTGCACGGCGGAGAAATCGTAGTTTTCCACCAGCTTTTTCAGCTTTCGGGCGGCCTGTTCCATCGGTTTTCCGAGCGGTTCGGTCTGGGTTTCCGCAAACGACCGCAGTTCCTCTATCGTGCGATCGAACACCTCGGTAAACTGCGGCAGCGTATCTATTCTGCCGTGGTGCACCTCATCGAGCAGCACACGGCTGGCACCCAACAGCGCGTCGCACCCAAGGTTGCCCGCAAGTCCGATGAGATCATGCAGCAGCGCACGCGCGTTCGCGAGACGGCCATGCTCCAGATGCAGCCGCACATACTCCGCCGAGCGGCTGTGCGCCCGCAGGAACCGGCGGCACAGCGCGGCAAGCTTCTCTCTGTCCCCGCCGAGGGTGGCAAGCGTTTCCGGTGCATCCACTGCCAGCGCGAAGTACCGCCGCAAAACCTGATACAGCCTGTCCGGCCGCACCGGCATGGTAATGCAGTCGTTCATACCGGCGTCCAGTGCCCGCTCGCGGACACCTCCCACCGCATCAGCGGTCAGCGCCAGCAGCGGCTCGCACTCCATCACAAGGTTGATCTCGCTGTCATCCACGAGCAGCACCGTCTTTTCCTCGTCCATCTCGGGTAAGCGTTCGCATTCCGGCTCAAGAACCGGCTCCGCCAATGCAAAATCCATTGCAAACCGGAATGTCGACCGAGGCCTTCCCTGCTCTCAAGTGTCAGCTTGTGCGTGCCCCTGCTTGCCGTTTCCACGATGCGCCGCGCGATGACCAGTCCCAGACCGGTACCGCCGTACTTGCGTGTCACGCTGCTGTCTGCCTGCTCGAATGGCTCGAAGATACGCGCCTGATCCTCGTCACGGATGCCGATGCCGGTATCTGCGACCGCAAACGCAATGGTGACACCATTTTCGTCCTGCTGTACGGTCTTGGCGGCGATGGTGACGCTGCCGTGCTCGGTGAACTTGACCGCATTGCCCGCCAAATTGACCAGCACCTGCCGCAGACGGGTCGGGTCGCCGCTGACAGTCTGCGGCAGTTTTCCCTGAATATCCAATTTCAGCGTCAACCCTTTTTGCTGCGCGCTGTGCTCGAGCATATCGCGCACGGCGTGCAGCAGTGCGGTCGGGTCGAATACGACCGCCTCAAACGTCAGCGCACCTGCTTCGATCTTGGAGCTGTCCGGCGGTTTTCCAGTTCGCGTTCCAGTGTCGCCCGCAGACGGTTGAACATCTGTCCGAACCGGTACGGTTCGCTCGCGCCGCACGGCATAACGCGCACCCGCATCCGATCTGCTGCCGGAACTGCTCGATGGGCGACATAATTTCATACTTGGCCCGCTCATACGCCGCATCGTACAGGATTTGACGGGCGGTTTCGCGCTTTTGCACAGCGGAAAGCACAGTATCTGCACCGGAAAGCGGTGTTTCCGTCACACGGGTGACGTAGCTGTGCAGCGGCTCGTCCGGAAAATCATCTGCATTTTGCCCTGCCGCGGCGAGAATCAGGTGCATGGAACGGGTCTCGGTGTCGATGAGCAGATCCGAGCAGCGCTTGGCCTGCGCCAGAAGCGCGGCTTCTTCATCCGGCAGCTGATCATTTTCCAGTGTCTGGATTACCGCGTCTTGCTGTCTGGTGGAAAGAACCTCGGTCCAGTAGTTATTCAAATGGGTGATATCCTCGGTTTCGGCATACGCGCAGACCTCATTTGTCAGCAGGTCGGATGCGTCGGCAAGCTGCTGCCCCAGCGCAATGAGAGACGCCAGTTCATCCTTCGCCTGCGCCTCCTGCTGCACGCAGTCCGCCATGTAGCGATTGCTGCCCAGCAGAATGCAGAGCACCGCCGCAAACGCACAAATAAAAAAAGAGCAAAGGCACTGTGAAGCACCTTTGCTCGATTGCTGCATATCATACCATATCTATGTGAAAAAGTCAAGTGCGTGCACAGTCACACAGTCCGCGCCGAAAACGGTTCTGCATAAGCCGAACAAGGTGGAAAACAGTATCATAAAATACTTTCGAGACGTTTATCCTCCACGCCTTGTATTGATATATTATTTATGCATATTTATGGTTAAACCGCCCGCATCACGGCAATCCTAACTACCAGAAGGAGGAATTTCCATGACCAACAATTTCCTGTGTGCGCAGATCTACCAGATTCTCGCACTCAACGACGAAATGCTGAGGAGCGGCTGCATCACCCGCGACGAGCACGATTTTGTCCGCCATGTGCAGACGGACAAGCTGACCCGGCTGCACAGCACGCCGTAAGGAGGCCGCCCAATGGACGTCCGCAGACTGGACGAAATGCAGGCGCAGGGCCGCAGCATCTTCGATACCGAGCTTGCTGTGGCGTACTATGCCCGCGTTTCGACCGACAAAGACGAGCAGATCAATAGTCTCGGCAACCAGAAACGCTATTTTGAGGACTACATCGCCGCAAATCCGCACTGGAGATTTGCCGGCGGCTACGTCGATGAGGGCATCAGCGGCACGTCTGTCGAGGGACGTGAACAGTTTCTCAAGATGATCGAGGACGCGAAACGCGGCCGCTTTGACCTCATCGTCACCAAGGAGATCAGCCGTTTCGCCAGAAATACACTCGACAGCCTGCGCTACACGCGCGAGCTGCTGCGCTGCGGCGTGGGCGTGTACTTTCAGAACGACAACATCAACACCTTTGACAAGGATGCCGAACTGCGGCTCACCATCATGTCCTCTATCGCACAGGACGAGGTACGCAAGCTATCCGAACGCACGCGCTTCGGCTTTAAGCGTGCGCAGGAGAACAGTGTGCTGCTCGGTCAGAACAATCTGTTCGGGTACAACAAGGTTGACGGGCGATTGGAGATTGTCGAGCCGGAAGCCGCCGTCGTCCGTGAGGTGTTCGAGCGCTACGCTGCCGGAGACCTCGGTCTCCGCGCCATTGCCAACGACCTGGACAGCCGCGGTGTACGCGGGCGGCAGGGCAAGCCACTCACCTACTCCACGCTGTACGGCATGATCCGCAACCCGAAATACAAGGGCTGCTATGCCGGTCGGCGGTACGCCTCGCGCGACTACCGCGACAAACGCAGCTACCGCCTGAGTGCAGACAAATGGCTCGTGCATAAGGACGACCGTGTGCCTGCCATCGTGCCCGAAGCGCTGTGGGAGCGGGCTAACCGTCTGCTTGCCTCGCGCGGCAAGACCATGAAGGCGCACGCGCAGGCATCCCAGAACCGCTACGCCTACAGCGGCAAGCTCATCTGCGCGAAGCACAGCACAACTTTCCACAGGCATGTGTATAAAAGCAAAAGCCGCGGCGAGGCGGAGTGCTGGAACTGTAGGCTGTACCGTGAAAAGGGCAAAACCGGCGGCTGCAATTCCCCGACGGTTTACAGCCGCGAGCTGGACCGCATTTTAGAGCGTGTGTTCGAGCAGATAACGGACGAGCGCTCAGCCGCTGTGCAGGAGTACATCGACAATCTGCGCGCCTTTGCCGCACAGCAGGATAACGCCCCTGCGCTTGCTCAAGTCGAGCAGGAAATCGAAACGGTCACCCGCCGCAAGGACAAGCTGCTCGACCTCGCGCTTGCGGGTGCGCTCTCCAACGACGAGTTCAAGCAGCGCAATGAGACCTGCAACGAGCAGCTTGCCGCCCTCGAGCAGCAGCGAACAGAACTACAGAATGCGAACAAGACACTGGAAGAACGTATCCGACGGGTGGAAAATCTGCGCCGCATTATCGAGGAACGGTGGCAGATGAGCTGCGGGTTCTCGCGCGAGATGTCCAAGGCGCTCGTTGACCATATCATCGTGGACTCGGACGAGAGCAAAACCCATATCTCGCTCGATATTTTCCTCACCACCGGTGCAGAGCCGATCGTATCTGAGACACAAACCTCTAACGCGCAGCTGCAAATGAGCTTTCAGCGGGCGCGGTCCGGTTATCAGGGTGAGTACACGGTGACATATCTCGTGCGCTGGCATTTGGAATAAAAAGCAGTGATACCTTTCCAATTTGGAAGCATATCACTGCTTTTATCCTTTTTTACAATTCCAGCGGCGCCAGTGTTGTCGTATCAATCGAGCGAATCGCCGACCGCAGCGGCAGCACCGCCGACGGCGAAACCGAAAGCTCGTCGATACCCATCGACAGGAAGGTTTCGATCAGTTCCGCGTCTGCGCCGAGTTCGCCGCAAATGCCGATCCAGATTCCGGCCTTGTGCGCGTTCTCCGCTGCCATGCGGAGCATACGCAGCACCGCCGGATGGTGCGCGTCAAAAAACCGGTCGAGACCCACACCCTGCCGGTCAACCGCCAGCGTGTACTGCGTCAGATCGTTCGTACCGACCGAGAAAAAGTCTACCTCATGTGCCAGCTCTGCGCTCATCATGACGGCGGCCGGCGTCTCGATCATAATGCCGAGCTCGACCTTGTCCGCCATCGGTACACCTTCTTCCGCGAGTTCCGCACGGATGTTGCGGCAGATACGCTTGATCTCCTGCACCTCCCAGACCGAAGTAATCATCGGGAACATAATCGCGATTTTGCCGTAAGCCGATGCGCGGTACAGCGCCCGCAGCTGTGTGCGGAACACCTCGGGACGCGTCAGGCAGATGCGGATGGCACGCAGGCCCATTGCAGGGTTTTCTTCTTTATCGAGGTGGAAATAGTCCGCCTGCTTGTCCGCGCCGATGTCCAGCGTTCGAATGATAACGCGCCTGCCGCCCATGCGCTCCGCGACCGTCTTATAAGCCTCAAACTGCTCGTCCTCGGTCGGATAGTCGCTGCCCTGCAGGTACAGAAATTCCGAGCGGAACAGGCCGATGCCGCCGCCGTCATTCTGCAGAACCGCATCAATATCTGCCGGAGAGCCGATATTGCAGTAGACCATCACATTCCGGCCGTCCTTGGTCACATTCGGCTTGCCCTTGAGTTGATCGAGCAGCTCTTTCAGCGCCTTCTCCTTGGCCTGCTTTTTGAGCAGACGCTCGCGCTCGGCGTCATCCGGTTCCACGACCGCCTCGCCGGTCTGGCCGTCAATGATGGCGTACTTGCCCTCCATTTCCGGCTGCAGCGCATCTCCTGCACCGATAATGGCCGGAATGCCCATCGTGCGGGCCAGAATCGCCGTGTGTGAGTTCGCCGAGCCGCCTGCCGTGATGAATCCCAGAATAAGCGCCTTATCCAGCTGCACGGTCTCGCTCGGCGCAAGATCATCTGCCGCCACGATACACGGCACATCGGACACGATGCCGCTTTCGCCTTCGCCGGTCAGAATTCCGATCACCCGCGCGGAAATATCGCGGATATCCGCTGCACGCGCCTGCATGTAGCTGTCGTCCATCGCAGCAAACATTTCCGCGAACTGTGCACCGGTGTCGCTGACGGCGGCCTCGGCGTTTACACGGTCGTTCTCAATCATACCCTCGATGCTCTCCACGAAATCCAGATCGTCCAGCATCATCTGGTGCGCCTCGAACAGCATTGCCGCGTCCTCACCGGCCTCAGCAAGTGCCTTGTCATACAGCTTTGCGAGCTGCTCCTTCGCCGTCTCCCGCGCTGTGCGGAATCGCTCCAGCTCTGCCGCGGTGTCGCTCACCTCATGGCGCGGAATGACGCCGCTTGCTCTGCGGTAAAAGCTGATCGGGCCTGCCGCTACGCCTTTGGATACGCCTTTGCCGAAAATCTGCTCCATCTCGCTCACTCCTTACAGGTTCGCCTTGAAAAATGCCTCGATCTGCGCTGCCGCTTCCGCTTCGTCCTCGCCTTCCACTTCCACGCGAACGGTGTTGCCGTGCTTGATGCCCATGCCCCTGATGGCGATCAGGCGGCGTGCATCCGCTTTTTTATCGCCGAAATGCAGGAAAACCTTGCTCTTGAACTTCGCGGCCTCCTTCGCCAGCATGCCTGCCGGACGTGCATGAATGCCAATGGAATCCGTAATGGTGTACTCAAATGCTGTCATGATGAAAACTCCTTTTTTCTTCATTCAAATGGTGGATTGCGGCGAGAAATGCCGCTGTAACCTGCGGTTCGTGTCCATAAAAGTCCACTGCACCCGGTCGATACGGCGGCTTGTTCTCGCTGAGAAATCCGCTGCCGCCGGTGACGATCAAACCGTGTCTGCGTGCCAGTGTGTGATACCGCGCGGTATCTGCTTGGCTGTGACTGCCGTATGCTGCAATGCCGTCGAATGCCGCCACCGGAAAGGTGTCGTCCATCTCATTCGGCGGCACGAGCACGGCCAGTCCGCCTGCTTCGTGAATCGTGTGAATCGCCTGCTCGGCTGCAAACGACTGCACCGAATCGTTCCGCGTCCGCTCAATCTCGAGCAGAGCCGGACAGGTGATGTCAATGCCGATGCCGAGCGTAAGGAAATCCCGTTCCCGCCAGCGGCAGTCGAGTTCAATGCCGGGCACAATGCGCACACCGAGCTGTGCGCCGCGCCAGATACATTCCGGCACACCGCTGACTGCCCGCCGGTCGGTCAAAGCCGCCAGCGTCAGCCGTCCCTCACAGCAGCGTTCGGCCAGTGCACGCGGCGAAAGCTCACCGCCTGCAGTCAGGCTGCTGTGGATTTGCAGATCGGTTTGTGCCATGGAAAGACCTCCGACAAGGTTCAGGATACGGGAAGGATTTTGGAAGGACAGGCCGCGTCCTCCGGGATAAACCAGCGCTGATGCACGCGTACCGCGCCAAGAATCGCATGGTTTTCGCAAAACTGCCGCAGCTCGGCGGCGGAAATGTGCCATAAAACCGCAGCTTCCGGAATGGTCATAAACGGCATGTCTCTTCCTCCTCTTGTGTTATTTGAATAGGTGATAGACCGCCTGTGCCACGCCGTCATGGTCGCAGTCTGCGGTGATGTATTTTGCCAGATCCTTGAGCGCTGCATCCGCGTTGCCCATCGCCACCGGCATCCCGACTGCGCGAAGCATTTCCGCATCGTTGTCGCTGTCACCGATGGCGACCATTTCGTCCGGCGTGATGCCGAGCATCTCGCCTAAGCGGGTGAGCGCGCGTCCCTTGTCCGCACCGGCCGGCAGAATCTCAAAGTTGTCCGAGCCGGAGCTTGTGATCGTTAGACCCGGCAGCGACCGAATCTCCGCAAGCGCCTGTTCGAGCACCTCGCGTTCGCCGAGCGCGTACACCTTGGTGACGTTCAGATGGTTTTTCCGAATCTCACCGGCGATGTCCTCCACGACGATTTTATTCGCATGAAAGCCCTCCACGCGGTAATTTGCGACAAAATCGCGGTTGGAATATTCATTGATATAGATTTTGCTGCCGACGTAGATCATCACGCGCACCGGTCGGCTCTGCACCGCCTCTACCACCTTTGCGCCGATTTCGCACGGCATGTCCCAGCTTTGCAGAATGCGCTCATCCGATGCAGTGGCAATCGCCGTGCCGCCCGCCGTGACCATCAAATCCTCGCAGGGCAGCTCACGGGCGAACTCCGCCGCTTCGCCGACAATGCGTCCAGTCGAGAGCACAACGTGTACGCCGCGTTCCTTGGCCCACCGGAGCGCCTGTTTGACCTCGGGCGTTACCTCCTTGCGGGAGTTCAGCAGTGTGCCGTCCAGATCGAGCGCGAGCAAACGGTATTTCATGCCTGTACCTCCTCCGATATGGCGATAAATGGCGCACGCCACGCCGTCCTCGTCGCACGAAGTGGTCACTTCGTCAGCGGCTGCCCGTGCAATCGGAGAAGCGTTGCCCACTGCAATGCCCAGTCCGGCAGCGCGGAGCAGCGGCGCGTCAATGTCGTGGTCGCCGAGCGCCATCACCTCGTCAGGCGAGATGTGCAGCGAATCACACAGCACATGCATGGCCGTGTCCTTGCCCGCGCCTGCCGGTATGACCTCCAGATATTCGTCCTTGGAGCGCACAAGCGTCATCGGCAGGTGCTTTGCCTCCAGTACCGGAATCATTTCGTCAATCTGCGATTTCTCGCCCATGCAGAGCAGTTTGTGCGCGCCCGCATCGCCCCAGTCTGCAAACAGCGTCTCCAGCGGCGCGACGGTCGGCTGTACGCCGGTTATCTGCGCCTCGGCGCAGCTCCACTCGTCCTCGGCGGCAATGAGCCAGTCGAGGTCGCGGTAAACGCTCAAGTGGATACCTCTCGCCTGCGTTTCCTGCAGGACAGCCTGCGCACATGCGCGGGTCAGGCGGCTGTCCGCCAGCCGGTTTTCGCCCGAGAGAATAAGTCCTCCGCCGCAGCACACCAGCGGTCCATCCACGCCGAGCGCATCCCGAATCGGGAACACCGCCCGCGGCGGTCGTGCGCTCATCAGGCAGATGGTCACGCCGTTCTTCGCCGCAGACTGCACAGCCTCGCGGTTGGCGGGCGGCAGCTTATGCGCGGAATTCAGAAGCGTGCCGTCAATATCCATGCACAGCAGCCGATATTGTTGTTGATTCATAGATTTTTCCTTTATGCCTGTTCCGCCGCCGACAAAATGTTGGCGACATTGCGGTTTCCGTTGCGGATGCCCAGTCCGATCACAGCCGCGCAGACCGCGCACACCAGCGCGATAATCACGCCGCATACGCCGCCCGCAAAGCGCAATCCGCTGCCCGCGATGCCCCACCAGGCCAGCACCGCCGCGCAGGAGGAGAGCAGCATAGCGATTCGCTTCCAGAGGGAAAGCTGCCGAAGGGCCTGCTGCTGCTGTTTGGCCTCGTGCAGTAATGCGGTCTTGTTCATTAAGAAAACTCCTTTCCTGTACGGCGGCCGCTGAACGATTTCGTTCAGCGGCCAGAGGGGTGAAAGTGTGATATAGTCTGAGTGAAACGATTTTAGTATGCAAGCTGCGGATCAAAGAATCCAACCAGCACGCCGACCAGCGCAATGCCGACCAGCACGAGCATAACGGTCGTCGGTGCCATTTTCTTCTTACTCATCAGCCAATAGCAGAGCATAACGGTAGCCAGCGGCAGCATCTTGGGGAATATGGTATCCAACACATCCTTTTGGAGCGATATATCACCGGGCAGGACAAGCGGCGTTGTAATCGAAATCCAGCTTGCGGCGACTGCGCCGATAACGACCGTGCCGAGCATGATGATGCTCTCGCGGATGGCGTTCGCCTTTTCGCCGACGATCATTTCAACCGCCTTGCCGCCGAGCTCATAGCCCTTGAAATACAGCAGGCGCATGCCGAGCGTCAGAATGACATTGTACGCGATGATGTAGAAGATCGCGCCGAGCGGAGAACCGCCAGAGGATAAACCGAGCGCAACGCCCAGCAGAATCGGAATCAGTGTGCCAACCAGCAGGCTGTCACCGATACCGGCCACCGGTCCCATCAGACCGGCGCGAATGCCGTTGATCATCTCACCGTCGATGTCCTCGCCGTTGGCCTTGGCTTCTTCCAGACCGGCGGTCATGCCGACGATGACGATGCCCAGCTGCGGCTCGGTGTTGAAGAATGCGGAATACGTCTTGAGGGCTTCGGTCTGCTCCTCCTTGGTGTCGTACAGCTCCTCTACCAGCGGCAGCATGGCGCACAGGTAGCCGAAGGTCTGCATATGCTCCTGCGAAAAGCAGGTCAGATGGCCGTAAAACCAGTTGCGGAACGATTTGTTCAGCGCTTTCTTGGAAAGTTTCTTTTCTGCCATGATCAAATCTCCTCCTCATCGTCGTCAAATTCCGCTGCGGCAGCAGATGCAGCTGCGGGAGCGGCTTTCTGCAAAGCAAGGATCTTGATGCGGTAGTTGATGACCGCAAAGAAACCGCCGACGATAGATGCCGCGATCAGGTTAAGGCCCATGCACGCGGCCAGCGTGAAGCCGAATACGAATACCAGAATATCAACCGGCTTGGTCGCAACCTGCTTGAGCAGGATGGCGATACCGACTGCCGGAAGCAGCGAGCCGACGGTGAACAGTGTTTTCATTGCAACGCCGTCCATTGGCAGGTAGGCCTTCATCAGATCTACCATGCTGGTGCCGACCTTGGTGATGATAAACGTCGGAATAAACGAGCACAGGATGTGGGAAATCCACGGGAGACCCATATCGACCACATACAGCTTGCGCAGATCACCCTTTTCCAGAGCGCGCCAGCCCATATGCTGCCAAACGAGGTTTACGGTAGCTGTTCCGTAAAACAGCACGGTGCCGATGGTGCCGACAGCCGAACCGAGCGTTACCGCCATTGCCTGTCCCTCAGCGGATGCGGGATTGAGACCCATGGAATGCACGGCAACCATGGAAAGCGGAATGCCGATGTAAGAGATCGCGCGAACGTCAGCGGAAACCGTGCCGCCCGGCGTTACCAGTGCGATGTATACGACCTGAATGGCCGCGCCGAGATAAATGCCCGTCTGTACGTCACCCATGATGAGGCCGACGATCAGACCCGCTACCAGCGGACGGCCCAGCGTGTAGTTGCCGAGCACCGTACCGCCCAGACCGGGCATGGATGCCAGACATGCGAGCAATCCGAACAATGCAGCCTGCCAAACTTGAACTTGCATAAGTTCTCCCTCTTTTCTTTTTTATTTTGTGAAATAGAATTTAGTAGCCGAACTGACCGCGGAACTTCTTCCAGTTGCCGATGGCGGCCTCCTTGATGAGCGCGAACTCTACTTCGTAGCCCTTCTGCATAATGGCCTCGAGTGCGTCCGCCTCCGGCTGGGTGATCGCCTGATTGTTGCCCAGCTTGGTCGCGCCCGGGCGGTCGTTGCACGGTCCGATGATAACCGTCTTTACCTCACCGGGATCAAAGCCGTCGTCCACGAGGATGCTCTTCATCGTGATCGGGTCCTTGGTGATGAGGAAGTAGCGATCCTTGCTGGCAAGCACCTTGCCGCACTTTGCGCGCCACTCGTCGAGCGTCCACACGAAGGTCTTTTTGTCGCTGGCGTTCTTGTACGCCGCCTTGAGCACCGGCGTGGTAGCCGCCTTGTCGTTTACGGCAATAAGGCCGTCGCACGGATACTCGAGCGCCCAGCGCGTGCAGGTCTGGCCGTGGATCATACGGTCGTCAACACGAATAAAAGAGATTGACATAACTTTTTTCCTCCTTAATACTGCTCTTTACTATTTTTATTAAGGCAATACCGCATAATTGAACAAGAGTGATTTGCGAGTAAATTTTGCGTACTGACGAGGCACAGTTTTGCGGTAATACTTGATGTATTACCGTGAAACTTCGGCAGCGCGGACGGAACTCGCGCAAGGAACCGAAGCCAAAGTCAGGACACAAAATTTCCGCAAAGCACCGCGGCAGTGCGACCGGAGCCTGCACAAGGAGCCGCCGCTTTAATTGTGCGGTGTTGCCTTAAATATCGTCGTCTTCATCGCCGCCGAGGTCAAACCGCTTGATCTGGTCCTTGGCCTCGCCGGTCAGTTCCTGTTCCAACTCATCGAGCGGTGTCTCTGCATCCGCGAAGGCCGCCGTCAGCACGAGCGGCAGGTTCATGCCGCCGATGGCAAGCGTTTTGCCCAGCAGACCCTTTTCGGTGAGCACATCGAGTGCAGTTGTCAGCGGCGAGCCGCCGATGATGTCCGCCGTGAGGATGATCTCGTCCTCTGCGGTAATGTCCTTAACCAGCTCTGCGAAGTTGACACGGAAGGTGTCAACGTCCATGCCGTCGAGCAGGCTGGTCGAGCGGATGTCCTCGCGGTCGCTGCCTGCCACCATGCCGAGCGCGTTGTGCAGACCCGGTGCAAAGGTGCCGTGACTGACCAAAATCAGATATCTCATTTTCCGTTCCCTCTTTCCTGTTTGTTGAGCATAGTATACCGGATTTGGGGGAGCGTGAAATCTGTATTTTGTCATGACCCTCGTGTGATAATCGTCCTGTTTTTCTATGACAAATGTCATGCTGATTATCAAAATATGCAAATAAAATGCGCTCTGTCTGTGCGTGTTGCACAAACAGAGCGCGTATCGCGTTCGATATCGTCAGTTTTTCTGTAAATATTCCTGCACTTCGTGCTGTACTCTTTGCAGCTGGAGTGACAAATTATGCTCATCCTCCATCGCGGTCTGTACCAGTCCTTCGGTCAACAGCAGCGCCTGATCGTAATTGCGGAACCGCGGCGCCGCCACCGCCTGCTCCATGACATCCGACAGCATTTCCACGCCGGACCGGCTTTCGCCTGGTGTGTCCTGCCGGAGAATTTGGCGGGTTTTTTCCGAGTCAGTCACGCTCCGCAACGCGGACACGCTGTGCGAATCCGTAAACAGCATGGACTGATTGTCCGCATTGGCGGTCAGCTCGCGCAGAAACTGCCACGCGAGCGTCGTATGTGCCGAGCGGCTGCTGATACCGGCCAGCACGGTGCTCAGCTCCGAGCTGTTGCTGCCCGCCGGACCGTGCGGCATCGGAATGCAGTCCCACGAGAAATCCGAGTAGCGCTTGATGCGCCACGGATACGGCTGATACGTCCGGTAATCCGAGAACAGGAACGGCCGGAACGCCACCCTGCCCTCGTCAAAGTCCCGCGCAGAAGGCGCGGTCCCTGCGGTGAGCTTGTCCAGCCGCTGTGCAAACGCCACCGCCTGCACGGCTCTCGGCAGAGAGATCAGACAGCTGCTGCCGCCCTCAGTGAACAGCGATGTGCCGTTCGCGATCAGCGCATCCTTCCAAGTATATCCATAGCAGCCAAACTGATCGATTTCACCGTCACTATCCGTGTCGTGCGTGACCTTGGCGCAGATGTTGTAAAAATCCTCCCACGTCCAGTCACCGGACGGCACAGCAATGCCTTCGCTTTCGAGCAGCGTCTTGTTGACGCACATCAGCGTCGGTACGCACTCATACGGCAGCGCGTACTGCACGCCGTTCTCCGCGCCGCTCTGCAGCGCCGCCGGATAGAAATCCGTGTCGGACACCGCCTCGTCCTGCGCAAGATAGCCGTCCAGCGGCGCGAGTGCACCGAGTTCGCACAGCTCACCGAAATCCTCCGGCAGCACGAGGAACACATCCGGCTCACTGCCGAGCAGGTACTGGTCGATAAGCCACTCCGAGTAATCCCGTTTGAGGATGCCGCTTGTGTAGGTGACGTGCACATTTGGGTGCTCCCGCTCGAACCGCTCGATCGCCGCGTCGATGACAGCGTAGCAGTTGCCGTTTGGCGCATCCCAGTAGCTGCCCGCCATAAAGCCGAGTCGCAGTTCGACTGGACGTGTGCGGCTGTAAACGACCATCGTCAGGCACACCGCTGTCAGCACGATGATCGCTGTCAGACGCTTCGCCAGCCCCTTCATTGCGGACCTCCAAACGGACGGCCTGCTACGCCGGTCTGCACCGCCCAGATGGCAAGCTGCGTGCGGTCGCGCAGATCCAGCTTGCTGAGAATGCTGCTCAGGTAGTTGCGCACCGTGCCTTCGGACAGGCAGAGCGCAGCCGCGATTTCCTTGTTAGACAGTCCGGCACCGACCTCACGGATGATGCGCCATTCGTTATCCTGCAAATCCTCAGTCTGCTTTTCGTCCACACCGATGGTGAGGTTGCCCTTGGCCATCCGCGCGAACATCTGCAAGGCTTTGCTTGCCACGTCCGGCGCGATAATGGAGCCGCCGCGCACGACTTCGCGCACCGCATTGGTCAAATCCGCAACAGACACACCCTTGAGCAGATATCCGGACGCGCCGAACCGCAGAGCGTTGAACACATACTCGTCATCGTCGAACGTCGTCAGCACGATGACCTTGATATTCGGGTATGCCGACTTGATAAGGCGCGTGCACTCCACGCCGTCCACCTCGGGCATGCGGATGTCCATCAGCACGACATCCGGCTTTTCGCTCCGCACCAGTTCGATGGCCTCACGGCCGTTTTTCGCCATGCCGACAATGGTAATATCGCTCTGTGCGTTCAAAACAAAGCCTAAACTTTCCCGAATCAGCTCCTGATCGTCTGCCAGCAGCACTTTAATCATATACATCACCCCATCTTAACGGAATTTCCGCGTGCAGCTCAAATCCGTTTTCACTCTTCACCTTTAACGTGCCATTTAACAGCTTAAGCCGCTCGCGCATGTGCCGCAGACCAAATCCCGGCTCAATTTTCGTGCAGCCGCAGCCGTTGTCCGTTACCGTTATGCCAAGCCGACGCTCCTCCGCTGCAATGCGCACACGCACCGCGGTTGCGTGTCCGTGCCGGATAGCATTCGTGATGCTCTCCTGCACGATGCGGTACACCGCGTCCTCCTCGTCCGGCGACAGCCGCAGATCCTCGGCCTGCAAATCGAGCGTGATCTCCGCCTGCGAGGTCGTCTGCATTTCGCTGCACAGCTTCGCTATCGCGTCTGTTAATTGCATGCGCTCGAGCGCATCCGGCCGCAGTGCCCGCACCGAACGGCGCACCTCATTCATGCCCTCACGAGCGGTAGCCGCAATGCGTTCCATCTGCTTTTTCGCCATCTCGGGCGAGATTTCCAGCATTTGCAGACATGCGTCCGCACCGGCGGTAATGCCGGTCAGCGCGTGGCCGAGCGTGTCGTGAATCTCGCGGGCAAGGCGGTTGCGCTCGCGCGTTTCGGCCATGCGTTCACTCTCGGCGGCGTAAGCCTTGAGCTGCTCGTTCATAACCGAAAGCCGATCGTTCGCCTGTTCCAGTTCGCCGTTGAGACGGCGTATTGCCGAATTTTCCTCGGTCCTCTGCCCGATGAGCACCACCATGTACACCACGAACAGGATAAGGTGCAGTGCACCCAGCAAATCCACCGTGCTCTGCAAAAGCTGCCGCGTGTGCATGTCAAAATACAGCAGATATTCCGAAAACGGAACCGTGTGCAGCGCTCCCTGCAGGGCACCCAAACCGGTCAGCAGGAACAGCGCCGTCATGACGCCGAGAAACCGGCAGCGCGTTCTGCCGTGCAGGCCGTCGATCAAATCCACAACCACATACAGCAGCAGGCCGTTGTAGTCCAGATGCAGCGCAAAAATCACGCACAGCGCGAATAACGGCTCGGTCCAGCCGACGAAATGATAGCTGCGTCTGCGCAGTACACCAACCACAATGAGCGCCGCCATGCTGAGAATCGCTGCGGTCAGCGTCCACGGCTTGGCCGGCAGCGCGCTTAAATTCTGCGTGAACGCCACACCGTCCGACTGCCGCGCCGCCAGCACCGGCGTCATGCCGAACACCCATGCGAGGAATACGCACACGGTGATATTCAGCAGCAGCATAATCCGGCGGAAAAACTGCAAACTCTGTGCCATACCATCCCCCCTACTGCCAGCCGTCCATGTCGTAGCTGTTTACGTTGTCCCTGGTCACCAGTGCTACCGGAACCGTGATTTCCTTTTCGTAGTCCTCACCGTTTAAGATGGCGTAGACCGTCTGCGCGGTAATCTGCCCCAGCCGAATGGGGGACTGGGCCGCTGTCGCCGTCATAGCACCCTCGCTGATCATGCTTTTCGCTTCGGGAGCACCATCCACGCCGTAAACCGCCGTATCCTGCAGCATGCCATGCTCCTGCAGAGCCGCCATCGCGCCGAGTGCGCTCGGGTCGTTAAGTGACATCACGGCGTCCGGCACAATGCCCTGTTCAAGCAGCTTGTCCATCTCCGGCATGGCGACTTCAAGCTGACCGGCGCTGTCCGCGCGACCGATGATTTGATAGTTGACGTCGGATGCCAGCGTATCGCAAAAGCCCTGGATACGGTCTCGGCCGGACTTGGTAGATGCGTGCTCAAGCAGCACGACCTTCGCGGAATCACGCGTGTTCAACAGGTGCTCCGCGCAGAGCACACCCGCACCGTAGTTGTCGGACGCGATCGTGCACGCTACCAAATCCGGGTTGCTGACCTGCGAGTCGATAACCACGACCGGTACGCCCGCCTTCTGTGCCTCCTGCAGTGCCGGCTCGATCTCACGATAGTCCACCGGATTGAGCACCAGCAGGTCGATATTTTCGTGCAGCAGATCGCGTATCTCCTCGTTCTGCCGCTCCTGATCGAGCGCCGGATCACGCGTCAGCAGAATATCGCCGCGGCTTTCGATCACCAACCGCAGTTCCTCGTCAATGACGCTGTAAAACGGGTTGTTCATCGTCATGTACGTCGTGCCAATGCGGAGCGGCTCGTCCGCCTGCGATACGGCCTGATGCGTCACGGCGGCAAGTCCGGCCGCCAACAGCAGCGCCGCTGCCGCAAGGATTGGTCTTGTGCGCAACGGTATCCCGCCTTTCCCCTTAGTAGTTGATACCATTATAGCATAAATTTTTCCGGTGAAAAAGACGGATGTGATGGGTTTCTTACGGCTTTGCTGCTCTATTGGTCAATCGCTTGATTTTCCCGGCCCATCTTGACAAATCCGTACTTTTACCGTACGATAAGCGCAGAAATTATCCTGAAAATCACATCCTTTCGTTTGACGAGATACACATCTCACAGGCGCAGGTATCCCGTTTGGAGAAGGGCGCACTGGAGCATATCCGCAAGCAAATTTAACAAATTGAGAATAGATAATGGAGGAAGCCGCCCGAAGGGCGGTTATTGAATAAACGCGCTTTGCGCGTTACCGAAATTCTCAATTTTCAATTCTCCATTCTCAATGAAAGAAAAAACAGCAAGTCCAACTGAACTTGCTGTTTTTCTTTACGCTGCCTGACTTTCGCCGGTGGCATAATCAATTTCCACGCCCGGCTGGACGTTATAGCAGTACACGTTAAAGCAAATGCCTTCGCCGTCATCCTCGACCGACCACGCCTCTATCTGCACGCCCGAGGCGACAAGATTGCTGCCCTCAAACACCGGCGTGACCCGATAGAGCACATGGTTGCCGGTTTCCTTCACATAGTCAGCGACCATATTCTCAAACGGCAGCATACTCTCGATATTGAGGTATCGCGTGCCGGTGATCAGGTTCTGCTTGTTGGCATTCTCGGCGGTAAGCTGCCAGCCGATCAGGTGACAGCGGTTATACAGATATTTGCCATCCACGCAGTCATACTTGACGGTATGCCATCCGGTTGGCTTGACCTGACCGATCGAACCGCGTTTTTCTCCATCTGCGGGCATCAGCTCCTGTCCGACATTGGCGTATGCCGTGCCGCACCGTCCGAGATAATCCAAATCCGAATATTCCTCAAACGCTTCGGTCTCCTGCTTGTCTGCGTCGGTGAAGAATGGCTGGTTGCCGTCGATCTCGACATAAGCAGAATCCGAGTAGGCGGGCAGCTCGTCCATCGAAACCATACTGCTCGACGGCATGGGCAGTGCACAGCCGGAAAGCAGCAGGCTGAGCACGAATACAATCGGCGCAAACGCGCGGGTCAATTTTCGCATTTAACAAATACTTCCTCTGTTATTTTCTCATGCGAGGAACCGGCAAATTCGGTCTCGCTTTGCTTCGTCCATCCGGTTTCCGGAAGGGTGAAATACCGTTCGGCGGGATAGACACGATTCCAGTGATATAATATCACCTGCTGTACCCTGTTTAAGTAGGGTGCAGGATCGTGCACCTCAGCGAAGCAGTAATCGTCCTCTGCCGCCCGCTCGAGGCAATCCTCGGCGATGCAAAGCCGTACTGCCGTATCCGCTCCGAACAGCTTTGCGGTGTACGGACTTATCCACAGCCTGTGCATACCGCAGTGCATAAGAATGTGCTCATTCAGCACACGATCGCGGCTCTGGCGGCGATGGTTAAAGGCCAGGCCGCCTTTATCATCCACACATAAGATCAGCTTCATAGAGTCCTCCTTTCATCGGGTATCGAATGCACTGTTGACCGGCGCAACGCTGTATGTAATGCGTCCTGCCGAAATACCCTGCCGTCCGATATACGAGCACAGTGCTTCGGTCAGTCTCGGGGTTGCCTTGCTGTGGTGCAGCCGCACGACAACCACGCCGGATGTGGATGCGAAATACTGTACGGTCTGCGTATACGCTTCCGCCGCATTTTTCTCGGCATCGCCGCTGTCCAGACCGGCATCCCACAGGCGGTAGCCTGCGCCGATGAGCACGCTGCGCTGTGCTTCGGTGAGTGCGTCGCTGCCGCTCTGGTTGGCGGCTATGCGGGCTGCAACGCCGGTCAGCAGTGTCAGGCGTTCGTTCGCAGCGGCAAGGTCGGCCAGCATGTCTGCTCCTGTGGTTTTGCTGTCCGCCTGCAGCAGAAAGGCTGCCGTATGTCCTTCCGCTGCGATTCGACGAACCAGATCATCATCCCATTCGGAAGTATCCGTCGGCAGGAAGAACGCCGCCTGCCTGCCTGCGTCATGCAGATTGTCCAGAACAGCCGCCGTGTTTTCGTTCGGCGCGCCGTAATAGGCAAGATACACGCGGACCGGCTTCTTCGCTGGCTTTTCCTCTACCTTCGGTATTTCGATGGTATCGTTGTCCACCGGCTTTGCCGGTGCCGGATTGGTATTCGTGTTATTGCTGCGGTCCGACCCGGAAGTGCTGCCCTTGTAGTTGTCGATCGTGTTCTCAATCACCTTGGTATGCGCCGCAATAAACGCCGAATCGCTCTGTGCCGAGCCGTCCGCGACACGCAGCACATTTTCCCCCTGCAGGGTCAGTGAAGAATAGGTAAAGCCGAACTTCGCACAGCACAGCTTGACCGGCACATAAACCGTTCCGTTCATCTCATACGCGGGTGTGGAATAGCTGTTCAGATTCTGATCGTACACATAGCCTTCCGCAGTCGAAAAGCTGAGCGTTTCGTCGTTTGCGGAAAGATCGAGCACGCCGTCATTCTCCGAGGCAGACACACCGAGCGTGGTAAACACACTGTACGGCACATAGGTTTCGCCGCCGAGACGCGCGGGCATGGTGCTCTCGTCGAGCGGCAGGATGGAGTCGTTTACCGCTGTCAGCGTCACCGCATGCGCCGGTGCAGGCAGAAACGTCAGCAGCAGCGCGGCACACAGCACACAGCTGATGATTTTTTTGATACGCACTCACTCCTTTCAGCAATTCGTACGAACATATTATACCAAAGCACAGCGGGTTTGTCACCCTTTCTGCCGAAAAACACCTTGCGTTGTGAGAATCGAGTGCTATAATAAAAGAGTACAAATTCTTATAAAGAAAGAGTGAATCAACCATGCTGCAGATCACAACACAGCGCACCACTACTCCTAAAGCAAAGCCGGACGAAAGCAGCCTCGGCTTTGGTGTTCATTATACCGATCACATGCTGATCATTGATCACGATGAGGAACAGGGCTGGCACGATGCCCGCATCGTACCGTATCAGCCGCTTGAGCTTGATCCGGCAGCGATGGTTTTCCATTATGCAATGGAGTCCTTTGAGGGTCTGAAGGCTTACCGCACCCCGGACGGCTCCATTCAGTTGTTCCGCCCGGACAAGAATGCACAGCGTATGATCAACACCAACCATCGTATGTGCCTGCCGAGCCTGCCGGTAGAGGATTTTGTTCAGGCTGTCAAGGCCATTGTTTCCTTCGATCAGGACTGGGTTCCGCACGCTGAGGGCACCAGCCTGTACATCCGTCCGTTTGTAATCGCTACCGAGCCGCACCTGGGCGTTCGTACCTCCCGCACTCACAAGTTCATCATCGTATGCTCTCCGGTCGGCGCATACTACTCCACCGGCATCAATCCGGTTAAGATCTTCGTCGAGGATGAGTACACCCGTGCCTGCCCGGGCGGCACCGGCTTCACCAAGTGCGGCGGCAACTACGCTGCATCCCTGATCTCTCAGGTAAAGGCACACGAGCTGGGCTACGAGCAGACCCTGTGGCTGGACGGCGTTGAGCACAAGTACGTTGAGGAAGTCGGCTCCATGAACTGCTTCTTCAAGATCGACGGCACCGTTTACACTGCTCCGACTGTTGGCACCGTTCTGCCGGGCGTTACCCGTATGAGCTGCATCGAGCTGCTCAAGCACTGGGGCATTCCGGTATCCGAGGAGCGCCTGCCGATCGCTGACGTTATGAAGGCTTCCCACGACGGCAAGCTGGAAGAGGTATTCGGCACCGGTACCGCTGCAGTTATCTCTCCGGTTGGCGAACTGCGCTACGAGGGCGATGTTGCTCACATCAACAACGGTGAGATCGGCGAAGTTACCCATAAGCTGTACAACACCCTGACCGGCATCCAGTGGGGCAAGCTGCCGGATGAGCTGGGCTGGACCGTGAAGGTAGACTAATTTCGATTAAAAGGCGAAGCCTTTTAGCGGACGCGGTTTGCAAGCAAACCGACATTCAATAAAAAAGAGGCTGACAGCTGTGAACTGTCAGCCTCTTTTTACAATGCAAGCGTGTGATATGGTTCACCGCTCAGCGTTTTCCATGTAAAAACGCCGTTTTCGAGTGTCATATAGCTATGTGCGGTATCATTTTTCGGGATGGACACTGAACCCGGGTTCAGATACAGGTTTTCCCTGCCAAACGGCTCCCATGCCGGAATATGCGTATGCCCGTGCAGCAGCACATCGCCCTGACACAACGGAGGCGGTGTTTTCGTGTTGAATTGATGTCCGTGCGTGACATACACCAGCCGCTCCCCTGTCGGCAGGACGGCATAGTCCGCGAGGATTGGAAACTCGAGCACCATCTGATCCACCTCGGTGTCGCAGTTGCCGCGCACACATAGGATTGTATCCGCCATGCCGTTCAGCATGGCAATCACCTTCTTGGGCGCGTAATCGCGCGGCAGATCGTTTCTCGGACCGTGGTAAAGAATATCGCCGAGCAGCAGCAGACGCGCAGCCTGCTCGCGCTCGAACGCCTGCAGCAGCTGTTCGCAGTAGTACGCCGAGCCGTGAATATCGGATGCAATGAGAAATTTCATGCCGCGCCTCACTTTCCTGCCTGCTTTGGCACGTCCACGATGGTGCCGCCGCCTACAACTACATCGCCGTCGTACAACACCGCCGCCTGACCGATCGCTGCGGCTCTCTGCGGCTCGTCAAACACCAGCTTGACGCGGCCGTCCTCCATCGGAGAAACCGTCACCGGCTGCTCCGCATGGCGGTAGCGAATCTTCGCCTTGATGTGGATTGGCTCGGTCAGCTCCGGAATCGAAATCCAGTTCATGTCATCTACGATCACAGTGTCCGAGAACAGCGCCGCCTCCGGTCCGACCGAAACCGTGTTCTTCTCCATATCCTTGCCGCAGACGTACACCGGCTCACCCATCGCAAGACCGAGGCCGCGTCTCTGACCGACGGTATAGCGGACAGCACCCTTGTGCTTTCCCACCGGCTTGCCGTCCAAATCGAGGAAATCGCCTGCCGGATAGTGCTTGCCCGTGTACTGCTCCATGAACTTGACGTAATCGCCGTCCGGCACAAAGCAAATATCCTGGCTGTCGTGCTTGCGTGCGTTGCAGAAGCTGAGCTGCTCCGCCAGCTCGCGGATCTCCGGCTTGTTGCGGTCGCCCAGAGGAAATTTGGTGTGCGCCAGCTGCCGCTGCGTCATTGTGTACAGCACATAGCTTTGGTCCTTGCCCGCGTCCACGCCCTTTTTGAGCAGCCAGCGGCCGGTCTGTTCGTCCTGCTCAATGCGGGCGTAGTGACCGGTGACAACGTAATACAGGCCGTGCTGCTCGGCAAAATCCAGCAGCTTGTCGAACTTCATAAAGCGGTTGCAGTCAATGCAGGGATTGGGCGTGCCGCCTGCCTCATAGGTGCGGACAAACTTGCCGATGATCTTCTCCTGAAAATCCAGTGTAAAATCCAGCACCTCATACGGAATATCCAGCTGAAATGCAACCTCACTTGCGTCCTCGATATCCTTTTCCGAACAGCAGGTGCGGAAATTACATGCACCGAGATCCTCGTTGCGGTACAGCCGCATGGTCGTGCCCATGCAGCGGAAGTCCGCCTGCCGCATCAGGTAAGCCGCGATCGAGCTGTCTACGCCGCCGCTCATCGCAATGAGTGCGGTCTTCTGTTCTGCGTTCTGCATCAATGCCGTCCTCTCTTTCGATATATTAAGTGGTAAGTATAATTTTCATCAGATAGCAAAAAACTCCGAAAACCATGTGGTTTCCAGAGTTTTTGTGGTCGAGGTGACAGGATTTGAACCTGCGGCCTCTTCGTCCCGAACGAAGCGCTCTACCAAGCTGAGCCACACCTCGAAATCAAGCTGCCAACGCTTTTCCGTGACAGCTTTATTAGTATATCGCAGAAATCGCTTTCTGTCAACACTTTTTTGAAATTTTCCTTAAATTTTCTCGAGCAGCTTTGCCACCAGACGGCGCAGCTCTGCGCCGCGGCGCTCGGCAGTCTCGTTGACCTCAGCGCCCGAGAGCGGCTGCATAAGCACGCCCGCCGCCATATTGGTGATCATGGCAATACCGACGAGCGGCAGACCGCAGTGCGCGGCTGCAATGACCTCGAACACGGTGGACATGCCGACCGCATCCGCACCGAGCGTGCGGAACATGCGGATCTCCGCCGGTGTCTCAAACTGCGGGCCGTTTACGCCGCAGTATACACCCTGATGCAGCTTAAGACCGCAGTCCGCAGCGGCCTGCATGGCTTTTTCTCCCAGTTCGTGGCTGTACGCGAACGTCATATCCGGAAAACGAGTACCGAGTTCGGGATCATTTTTGCCGGTCAGCGGACTTTTGCCTGTCATGTTGATGTGGTCGGTGATCAGCATAAAATCACCCGCATGATAGCCGGTGTTAATGCCGCCGGAGGCATTCGTCACGACAAGCGCCTTCACCCCCAACTCTTTCAGCACATAAACAGGATATGCCACCTCGTCCGGCGCGTAGCCCTCGTAGCCGTGCAGACGGCCCTGCATGCAGATAACACGGCGTCCGGCCAGCGTGCCGCATACCATGCGTCCTGCGTGGTCAGGCGCGGTGGATACCTTGAAGTGCGGAATCTCGCCGTAAGGTACATACGTCGGGTTCTCCACCTCATCAGCCAGCGGGCCGATGCCTGAGCCGAGCACCAGTGCGATTTCGGGCACAAACGGCAGCTTTTCTTTAAGATATGCTGCAGATTCCACTACATTTGCTTTTGTCAGCATAGGTCGTCCCTCCTTACAGCCGACGCAGGATAGCGTCCGTGCGCTTCTGCGTTTCCGCCTTTACCTTTTCAATATCAATGGTCTTGAATTCACCATCGCGGTACAGCACCTCGCCGTCCACCATGGTCAGGCGAACGTCCGCGCCCTGAGCCGCATAGACCACGTTGCAGGCGGCGTCGGTCATCGGTGTAAACTGCGGTGTATCGGTGTCGATGACGCACAGGTCAGCCTTATATCCAACCGCCAGCTTGCCGCAGTCCGTGCGTCCCTGCGAAAGCGCACCGGCGCGCGTTGCCGTGTGCAGCACCTGTGCAGGCGTCAGCAGCGTAGAATCGTGATAGAAACCCTTGTAAACCACACCGAACAGGTAAATATCCTGTAGAATATTCAGGTTGTTGTTGGAGGCTGCGCCGTCTGTGCCGAGCGCGATATTGATGCCCTTCTCCAGCATTTTCGGGATGTTCGCGTAGCCGGATGCCAGCTTGAGATTGCTTGCCGGACAGCAGGCGACCGAAACATTGTGCTTCTTGAGAATATCGAAATCCTCGTCCTCCAACCAGACGCAGTGCGCCGCCGTGGTCGGGGAATCGAAAATGCCGTGCGCCTCCATGTACGCCGCCGGCGTCAGGCCATGACGCTGCCTGCACTCCTCGTGCTCGGTCTGCGTCTCGGACAGGTGGATGTGGATACGCGCACCCGCGTCCTTCGCGTGAGCGGCTACCGCCTCGACCACCTTGGGCGTCGAGGTATACTCGCCGTGGACACACAGATCACCGATCAGACGGCCGCCCAGCTCGCCGTTCCACTCGTTCAGCAGGCGCAGATTGTCCTTGTAGGCGGCAAGGCTCTCGTAGTCGCTGTCGTCAAATACGGTCAGACCGCGGCTGAGGTTGCACTTGATGCCGCTCTCGCGTATCGCGGGCATCATGCCGTCGAAGAAGAAATACATATCCGAGAACGAAACCGTACCGCCCGCCAGCATTTCCGCGATGGAAAGCTGCGTGCCGTAGTACGCCGCTTCGTCATCGATCTTGTCCTCAAACGGAAATACCTTCTCGCCCAGCCAGCGCTGCAGTGGCAGATTCTCCGCGTAGCCGCGCAGCAGCGTCATCGGCGCGTGGCTGTGGACGTTGTAGAAGCCGCTCATCAGCAGACGGTGTCTGCCATCGTAGCGTTCGCCGTAGTCCTCCTGCGGCTCGGTGTCACCGATATAGGCGATCTTGCCGTCCTTCACGCCAACGTACTGCCCGCGTTTGAGCGCAAAATTCTCATCCAACAGATCAATGTTGCAAAAAAGCATTGTTTTCTCCTTTTCTCTTTACAGAACATGGTAATGCGGGATAATATCCTCGTATTCGCCATCCTTGTTCAAAAATCCGCCCGGAATCACACCAAGCTGTGTGAATCCCAGCCTTTTGTACAGCGCAAGCGCACCCGTGTTGCTCTTGACGACTGCGTTGAACTGCAGCACGCGGAATCCGCACGTTTTCCCCTGTTTCAGGCAGTGCGTAACGAGTTTTTCACCGATATGCTGTCCGCGCACGGTCTTTTTGACGGCGTAGCTAGCGTTGCAGATATGGCCGCAGCGGCCCACGTTATTCGGGTGCAGAATATACAGACCGACCAGCTCGCCGGTTGCCGCGTCGTACGCTACGCCGGTATAGGTCTGCTCAGTGAAAAAGGCATGACCGGTCACCTCGTCCAGCTTTTCCATCTGCGGAAAGGCTTTGCCGTCCTCAACGATCTCGTTCCAAATTTCTGCTGCCTGTGCAGCGTCACACTGCTCGTACTGTCGAATTTCGATCTGCATGGTTTCTCATCCCTTGGGTTTTCTTTTATTATAGCATAGTGCAGGAGAAAAGAAAACTGTTGCATCGGCTGCAAACCGAGGAAACGCGCTGACGCCGCGCGGGCGCATGTGCGCCCATTTCTCTACCTCTATGCAACGTCAGATACCTTACCGCTACACATGCGGGTTACTCTCCGCAAGCGCGGCATGCATGACAGTGTCGCGCAACTCGTTGGCCCGGAGAATATTCTGCACAGCATTTGTGAATTATCTGCGACTTGTCGAACGATATCCCATTGCGTTCTCTCCCCTCTCAACTTTTCACTCCTCGCTCTTTCTTAAGGCAACACCGCACAATTAAAGCGGCGGCTCCTTGCGCAGGCTCCGGTCGCGCTGCCGCGGTGCTTTGCGGAAATTTTGTGTCCTGACTTTGGCTTCGGTTCCTTGCGCGAGTTCCGTCCGCGCTGCCGAAGTTTCACGGTAATACATCAAGTATTACCGCAAAACTGTGCCTCGTCAGTACGCAAAATTTACTCGCAAATCACTCTTGCTCAATTATGCGGTATTGCCTTAAAACGCCGAATACTTCAAAATATCTTTTCGCATTCGCGCGATAATCCGCTTTTCCAGCCTTGAAATATAGCTTTGCGAGATACCCAGCAAATCCGCGACCTCCTTCTGCGTCAGCGCCTTCGGCGTGCCGATGCCGAACCGCAGCGAGATGATCTGCCGCTCTCTCGGCGGCAGATGACCCAGTGCACGATGCAGCAGCATTTTGTCCACATCGTCCTCGAGCGGCCGCATGACGCTGTCCGGCTCGGTGCCGAGAATATCACTCAGCAGCAGCTCGTTGCCGTCCCAGTCCGAGGACAGCGGCTCGTCGATGGAAACCTCACTCCGCCGTCCGGCGATCTTGCGCAGGTGCATGAGAATCTCGTTTTCGATACACCGCGATGCATATGTCGCCAGCTTGACGTTTTTGTCACTCCGGTAGGTGCTCACCGCCTTGATGAGTCCGATCGTTCCAATAGAAATTAAATCTTCTGTTCCCACACCGCTCGACTCAAACTTGCGCGCCAGGAACACCACCAGCCGCAGATTGTGCTCGATAAGACAGTTGCGCGCCGCAACATCGCCCCCGCTGTTCGCCTCCACAGCAGCGGCCTCCTCCTCCGGAGACAACGGCGGCGGCAGAACATCGCTGCCGCCGATATAATGTACACCTTGCGCTTGAAACCGCCGTAAAATCGTCTTTAACCACTGCAGAAGCTTCATTTCGCTCTCCCTTTCACACCCCGATAAGTCCCTCGTACGCGCCCTGACCGATGGAGACCGCACCGACTGCACACACACAGTCGAGTGCCGTGCCGTCCGCTCTCCGCACGCTGTCCGGCCGGAAATACAGCAGCAGACCGCCATCCGTGCCGACCGCGTGAAACAGCAGCAGACCGCAGCGTGCAGCCAGATTTTCCGGCAGAGCCGCCAACTGCGCGGACGCACTGCCGAACGGCAGTTTCGTGTCCAGCAGGCACTCGGCGGCCTTGCGCTCGAGCACCACGACCGGCTTTCCGGATACCGGTTCGAGCAGGTCGTTGCCCGTGTCGTGCAGCACACGCACGGCGGTCTGCCGATTGCCGAACCGGATGGTCAGCGTTTCCGTTTCGCGGTGCAGCGCGCCGTGCTTCGCGTCTCCGCGCAGGAGTATCCCGCTTGCCGCGTAGCCGACGGCTGCCGCCAGCACGAGCACCTGTATCGGCACCGCAAAGTAGTACCCGCACGAGAGCAGCAGCCTCCTGCCGCTTGCGGCACTCAGCGCCGCCGCCAGTCCGGCGAACGAGGCCGCGACCACGCCGTACAGCGCACACAGCCGCGCAAGGTGTCGCTCTCTGCCGAAAGCGACCATGCACAGGCCCAGTCCTGCAAGCAGTCGCAGCGGCGCGAGTGTCAGCACCGGCCAGACCGCACCCAGCACGGCATAGCCGCCGCCGAGTGCTGCTGAGAAAATCAGCCGCATTTTTCGCACCTGCACGCCGCCTAAGCGAGCCGCCGCAAGCAGTGTTGCGCCATCCATCAGCGCGTTGACAGCAAACAGCACATCCAGATAGACGACCATACCTCACCTCCCGAACAAGATTCAGTATAGCACGGACAACGTGCGCGTTTTGCCGAATAAAGAGCGTAAAATGCCCGAAGTCGCTCTACTATAAGGTAGAACGGCTTCAGGCAAAGAGTAGTGTGTAAGTAAGATGTGGTCGAAATGAGAAAGGGTATAAAAAAACAGCAAGAGTCCTGCACCTTTTATCGGTATCAGCCCCCTTGCTGTGTCTTTATCATACTGCAAAATCGACAGCTTGTCACCTGTCGTTTTTACAACATTCCCAGTAACTCTATCGGTTATTTTTGGAGTGCATACTGTGTCAGCAGCTTTGCCGCGTCCTCTACATCGGAAACCGCACACAGCTCGCTCGGAGAATGGATATAGCGAGTCGGGATGGAGACCGCGCCTGCCTGCACGCCTGCGCGCGCCTTCTGCAGCGCCGACGTATCCGTGCCGCCGCACAGCAGGATTTCGCGCTGCGCGGATACACCGCAGTCCTTCGCCGCCTGCTCGAGCGCATCCACAACCGCCGGTGTGCAGATAACCGAACGGTCCATCACCTTGACTGCCGGTCCCTTGCCCAGCTCGACCGCCATCGCGGACTTCATCTCCGGCAGGTCGCCGGTGTCGGTCACATCCACCGCGATAGCCGCATCCGGCTCAACTGCGAACGCTGCCGCGCCTGCGCCGCGCAGACCAACCTCCTCCTGTGCCGTAAACACGAAGTACAGGTCGTTCTCGATTTCCTTGTCCGCCAACTGCTCCATCATCAGCAGGAGCGTCACACAGCCGATACGGTTGTCCAGATACGGGCCGCACAGCACGCCGTTCTGCTCGAACCGCGGTGCTTCGTACACAGCGAAATCACCGATCTGCACCAGCTTGCGCGCTTCCTCGGCGTTCTTTGCGCCGATGTCGATGAACAGATTATCCAGCGTCAAATCCTTAAGCGGCGTCTTTTCCTCGTAGGAGATCACGCCGCGCGTGCCGTTGGCAAACTTCACCTGAATATTCAGCAGGTCACCGACATACAGGCCGCCGATCTGCGAAAAACGGATAAAGCCCTTGTCCTCAATATAGGTGGCAACCACGCCGATAGAGTCCATATGCGCGGCAAACAGCAGCTTTTTGCCGTTCTTTACGCCTTTTTTGCGGCAGATAAGGTTGCCGAGCGCGTCCGTCGTCACGTCGTCGATATACGCGCCTGCAATCTCCGCGATGGTTTCGCGGACCGCATCCTCACGGCCGGAAGGGCCGAATGCACCCGCGACCGTGTTCCATAAATCAAAAATCTTGCTCATTCGTCGTTCCCTCCGAGTTCCTCCAGAAATGCGCGTGCAGCGGAAAGCACCGCCTCGCAGTCGGCTACTGCCGCCACCGAGGACGGCGAGTGAATATAGCGTACCGGAGCCGCGGCCGCGCACACGCGCACGCCCGCACGGCTCTTGTGGATACGGCCTGCGTCCGTGCCGCCGGCTACGCGCGTTTTCGTCTGCCAGCGGATGCCGCGCTTGTCGCAGGCATTGCGCATAAGTTCAAACAGTTCCGCATCGTAGATAGTCGCGCCATCCATGAACGGCAGAACAACACCGCCGCGTACGCGGCAAACAGCTTTGCCGCCTTCCACCTCTGCGAGATCAGCAGCTGTCGTGCCCTCGAGCACCATTGCGAATCCCGGGTCAAGCGCATATGCCATACTTGCCGCACCGCGCAGACCGACTTCCTCCTGCACAGTAAAGCAGAACCAGGTGTCGATCGGCGGCTCGTCCTCGATGAGCTTGAGGAGCGCAGCACAGCCGACACGGTCGTCAATCGCCTTGGCCTTGATAAGACCGTCGCCGAACTCGACAACCGCCGAGTCGAACACGCCGTAATCGCCAAGCGAAACCTTGTCCTCGGCTGCAGCTTTGCTCGCTGCACCGATGTCGATATACAAATCCTTGGTCTTGGGCATGGTGCGGCGCTCTGCTGCGGTCGTCAAATGAACTGCCTTGATGCCGATCACGCCCTGCACATCACCGAAGCGAACCGGTCGGCCGATGACAACACGCGGGTCCACGCCGCCGACAAAGCCGAACTTGAGCATGCCGTCGTCCGTAATCTGCTTGATGATAACGCCGACCTCGTCCATGTGCGCGCACACAACGACCGGACGCTCGAGCGCCTTTTTGCCCTTTCGGAACACCATAATGTTGCCGATGGCATCAGTTTTAATCTCGTCCGCGAACGGCTTTACCTTCTCGAGCACAAACTCGCGCACCGCATCCTCACAGCCGGACGGCCCCGGCAGTGCGCACAGCTGCTTCATCAGTTCGATCATGCGCCCACCTCCCCGTCAAATCCGCGCAGAAATTCCGCCATCAGGTCAGCAACCGCCTGCACATCAGACAGCTTCACAACCTCGACCGGCGTATGCATGTATTTTTCCGGAATGGACAGCAAACCCATTGCGATACCGCGGCCGACGATCTGCATCGTCCACGCATTCGTGCCGGTGTTGCCCTCCATAATTTCAAGCGTATAGTCGATGTCGTTCGCCTTGGCGGTCTTGATGAGCGCCTTGGTGAAGCCGCGGTGCAGGTTCGGACCCATGCCGACCGCCACGCCGCTGCCGAGGTCGAACACACCGTCCGACGGACCATCCGGCGTTCTGCCGTGGGTCACATCCACTGCGATGGCGTACTCCGGCTGAACCGTAAACGCGCCGGTCTGCGCACCCAGTTCGGTGACCTCCTCCTGCGTGCTGATGAGCACCGCGACATTGCACTTCAGCTTGTCCTTTGCCGCGTGCAGCTTCTCCATCGCCAGCAGGATGGCGGCAACGCCCGCTCGGTCGTCAAGGCACTTGCTGCAAAGCTGACCGCCCGCCAGCTTGATCGGCTGCTGCGCGAACACGATGGGCGTGCCCACGCGAATGCGGCTTTTGGCATCGAGCAGACCGGTGTCAATCGCCATCTGGTCGATGGGAACGGCCTTGTTCTGCTCACCTGCTTTGAGCAGGTGCGGCGGCATGCAGGATACCACGCCGTACAGCGGCTCGTCCGCGAGAATGGTCACCTCACCGCCAAGCAGCATGCGCGGGTCCACGCCGCCGACCGGCGCAAACCGCAGAAAGCCGCCGTCCAGTACCTCGGTGACAAGAAAGCCGATCTGGTCGAGGTGTGCATCCAGCATGACAGTTTTCGCGCCCTCTTTTCCGCAGGACAGGCTGCCGATCACGTTGCCGTTCTTATCCACATCCACGGTGTCGCAGTACGGGCGGAACAGCTCCGCGACGGCCTTTGCCGCCTGCATTTCAAAGCCGCTGACCGCCGGCAGTGCACACAGCGTCCGCAGCGTTTGTTCTAACTGCAAGGAAATTCCTCCTTTTTCGTCTTTTGTCGTACAGGTTCTATTATAACCGTTTCATTGCTCGGTTACAAGGTACAGCAAATGAAAAAGGCACCGAGTCGGTGCCTTTTTCGTGTTTATCAGATTTCCTCACCCGTCGGGAGATACAGCTTATCCATCACGCGGACACAGCCGTTTTCAAAGGTGGGTTCCATCGTGATTTCGCCATCCTGCTTGATGGTGCCGAGCGTCGTGCCGAAGCGGTCAAAGCAGGTAACGGTATGCTCATCCGTGCGGAGCGCATACACGCCTGCGCCGTCGGTCGGCAGTGCACCCGGACGGCCATTCTGGCACTTCACGCGGAACAGAACCTTGTTCGTGCCATCCGCATCACAGCGGATATATTCGTATTCCTTGTCGTTGATCCAGTGGCTGTAAATGTTCTGACCGACCTCATCGAACGCATTCTGATAGGTCTTTGTCAGCTTTTTGCCCTTAAAGTTGTACAGCGCGTAATAACCGGTCGATTCTGCGGCGATGTAGGTATCGCTGTACTGATTCAGCTGCAGCGCGCGCGAGCTGGACGCAATGCGCTTGCCGCCTGCAATAATCGTGTACGAGGAACCGTCCCGATTTACAACAACAAAGCGGTCACCCTTGCCATCACCAGAAAGCAAAATCTCAACAGCCATCTTGCTGTGGTCAAACGCAAAATCCATGCTCCACAGGGTCTTGCCGGTGATGTCGATAGCGGCAATGGTCTTGCTGTCCACGCGGACAACTGCCTTGCCATCCTTGAAATCGGTCAGTGCGTCATACGTCTGCGTGCTGCTCGTGCCATCGGCATAGATAATGCGGTCCTTGCCATAAACCGTACCGCCATTCTCCGGAGACGGACGCAGCCAGCCGGCCTGCTCGCCGTCCGTGCCGGTAACAGCGTAGTTTTCCAAGGTTTCACCGGTCTTCATGTTGTGTACATCATGCTGATAGTCCACGGTTTTCCGCAGCGTGACCCACTCACCGAACAACTCAATATCGTAAAATTCGCCCTTGGTGTCCTTGTAATCTGTCAGCAGGCGATTGCCCTTTGTATCCTCCAGATAGACCTGCGAAACACCCGGACCGACAACCGCACGATTGATATAATATTTGCTGCCGGTGCTGCTCGTGCTGTCGTCCTTGACAGCATACTTGGTATCATACAGGCGCAGCATGGTCGCGATGGACTGCTCGTGCGTATAGCTGTTATTCGGTGCAAAACGATTGCCGCTGACACCGTTCATCACGCCGCTGTTGTACGCCCAGTACACATCATTCCGTGCCCACGCCTGAATATCCGCGCCGTCCGCGAAAACGTGCGGCATACGGTCCTTTACCTCATTCTTGGCATCCTTACGCAGGTTGCCCAGACGGTGCAGCATGCTTGCCGCCTGCTGACGGGTCAGCTGCTGCTGCGGTGCAAATTTGCCATTGCCAACGCCGTTTACCACGCCCAGAGACGCACAGAGCAGCACGTCCTCGTCCTTGGTATCCGAGAAGGAAACCGCGGTTTTCTCGACGGATTTTACGTTTCCGCTCTTTTCCCAGGTGCGGTAAACCGCTGCCGCCAGCGCACAGAAATCCGCTCGGGTGATGCTCTGCGTGTACGCCTGATCGACCTGCTCCGGCACAATGCCCGCGTTCCGCGCGGTATCCACCGCCGACTTGGCCCAACTGCTCGGCGCTTCCGCTGCCGCAGCTGCCGTTACCAGCATAGCCGCAGATAAAATCGCTGCAATCGTTCGTTTCATAGAAAATCCTCCTTTTAATTCAGCGGTCAGTGATTTTTTCTTTGTTTTGGATATTGCGCGCGCTGTTTTCTGATCGCTGCATTGTATTTGACGTTGGTATCTGCAAAAGGTTCCCAGATTTATCGGGTAATGTCAAAAAAATTATTGACGGTGCAGGTCTGCAGAATACCGTCCGGCGTGTAGTATTCATCCCGCAGGACGCGCTGCTGCTCGTCATACCATATTTTCTCGGTTACGCCATCCTCGCTGACGCAGACTGCGGTGCGCTCGGTGTCGTCGTATGTCCACTCGTTGTCCTGCATCATTTCGTAATTCGGATCATGCACATCATTTTCCATGTGCAGCGTGGAGCCGCGTGCATCCTTCACCGTGATCCATGTACCGGTCAGCACACCCTCAAAAATCGTGCTGGTTCTGGTCGTTTCTCCGGTTTTGGGATTGTATTCCGACACTGTCTGTGACTGCATGTTGCCTGCCGTGTCGCAGCTCTGCTCCAGATACGGTTCTTCCTCGTCTCCGCGATAGGTGTAAGTCTCTATTCCGTCCGCATTCGCTGTGCGAATGATACGCCCCTGCTCGTCATACTCTGTGTAAGAAACCGTCTTTACACCACAGGTTGTGGAATACCATATCATTTTGCTGCCGCTGTAAACCTTGCGTTCGCTGGAACTCACACCGAACGGACGCTTGCAATTCAGCGACCAGATCTCGCGGTTCTGCGCATCGTAGCCGGTGATTCTGAGATAGGACCATTCCTTCTCATTCGGTATCACGCGCGTTGTCTTTTGCTGTTCAATCCGAGCAGCAGGCTGCATATACGCCAGAAGTGTCCAGTTTTCCGCTGTCGGACGGACATACCGCAGTCCGTTCAGCGATAAGCCGCCGAAAACAGCACCGCAGCAGACCGCAGTGCTCGCCGCCAGCATACCGGCTCGTTTGAGAATGTTCAGCTTCACCCAAACACCTCCTCAGCGGGTTACATCGGTGTATGTTGTTGTAATCTCACGCGAAAAACCATCCTCCGAAAAGCTATATGCATTTTTTATCCAGCGTCCCTGTTCGTCATACCAGTATTTCTCGGTCGTGCCCTCCGCCTCGTCCACACAGGTGGCCGCGCGCGCGGCATCGTCATACGTCCACTGATAGTCACAGGTTCTCATCTGTCCGCCCGCGCTGACATGCACTTGCTTTACGATGTTGCCATGCGAATCCAGTATGCAGTACTGCGAGGCAAGATAGGTACCATCGTCTTCGTATATGTCCATATTGGTGACGGTACTGCCTGTTTGCGGGTCGGTTTCGGTGATCTTGCGGCCGGTCAACGCGCCCTGCGCGTTGTGCGTTTCCTCCAGATACGTTTCAGTCGCATCGCCGCGGTAGTAATACGTCGATATGCCGCCATAGTCGGTTTCCATACGGATAAGCCGTCCCTGTTCATCATACTGGCAAACCGAGTCCGCTTTTCCGCCCTGACCGAAGAAATACCGCGCCGATGTATTGCCGATGTACACATCACGGCTGCTGCCGACCGATGCCAGCTTGCCGAATGTCGTGCGCGACCAAATCTCGCGGTTCTGTGCATCGTATCCGGTGACAGTGTAGGTCGGGTCGCCCTCACCGAAGTCCATAACGCACTGCTCGATGCGTTCCGCCGGTTCGACCCACGGCAGCAGCCACCAGTTATCCGCCGTCGGGTGCATATAGCGCAGGCCGTTGAGCGCCAGCGCCCCGAAAGCACCGGCTGTACAGACAGCAGTTGCCGCTGTCAACATTCCCACACGTTTCAACAGATCTTTTTTCATTATGATCCCGCCCTTCTCTATCCAATTGTCCTGCCTGTCTTATTGGTTTCAGTATAGCATAAATTTTTCCGAAAGGATATATCTCTTTGTATTTTGAAACAGAAATGTATCATGCGGTGGCAAAATCGTTTGTCCGCGTCTGGTTGTCGGTGGTGCGAGAGCGCACTGTACTCCCCTACGATTGCGTGTGTGCAGATGAATTTACAGGTGCCGTCCGCAGACACCAGACCACCGAGTTGCGCAACACAGGTATCCCCCAGGGGACCTTCTCTTGCCTTTCGGGCAATTCACCTTGTGTTGCGCCTACGTAGAGCAAACCGCATGTGTAGCAGTAAAGTATCTGGCATTGAGAATAGGTAGGGAAATGGGCGCACACTGTGCGCCCCTACGGAAGAAAAAATCCTCTGCCGTTCCCCTATAGTCTCAGTTCTGCAAATTTCGCCGTGCTATCTCAAAAGGAAACGGGATTCAAAAGGGTGGAAACCTTGGTGTCCATCCTTTTGCCCACCGCCGTGGGTACGGCGAACTCCTGCGCTTGATTAAAGCGCAAAAAAATCCCGCAGAGAAAACCTCTGCGGGATTTATTATGCTATTTCAGCAAGCGCTTTGCGCGATCTTACGCCTCGGGAGCGTACAGATCCTGCAGGCGCTTCAGGTGAGCGTAACGCTTGGTAGACTCTACCTCGGAACGCTCGAACAGGCCCTCTGCACGATCCGGGAATGCACGGGTCAGTGCGGAGTAACGAGCCTCGTTCATCATGAACTTGCGGTAATCCTCGGTCTTGGGCTCCTTGGACTCCAGAATGAACGGGTTCTTGCCCTCGTCAGCCAGCTGCGGGTTGAAGCGGAACAGGTTCCAGTAACCGCAGTCAACAGCCTTCTTCATCTCAGCCTGGCAGTTGGTCATGCCGCCCTTGATGGAGTGCATCTCACACGGAGCATAGCCGATTACCAGCGACGGGCCCGGATAAGCCTCAGCCTCAGCGATGGCCTTCAGGGTCTGAGCCGGATTAGCGCCCATAGCTACCTGTGCAACGTAAACGTAGCCGTAGCTCATAGCGATCTCAGCAAGGCTCTTCTTCTTGGTGGTCTTACCGGAAGCTGCGAACTGTGCAACAGCGCCGATGTTGGTAGCCTTGGAAGCCTGTCCACCGGTGTTGGAGTAAACCTCGGTATCGAATACCATAACGTTTACGTCCTTGCCGGAAGCCAGAACGTGATCCAGACCGCCGAAGCCGATATCGTATGCCCAGCCGTCGCCGCCGAAGATCCAAACGGACTTCTTAGCGAGATATTCCTTGTGAGCCAGAACATCCTTGCAGTCCGGGCAGCCTGCTGCTGCGCCCTTTTCGAGCTCTGCAACCAGTGCCTTTGCCGGCTCAGCGTTAGCAGCGCCGTTGTCCTTGGTATCCATGAAGGTGTTGACAGCATTCTTGAAGTCGTCGGTAGCGTTCTCAGAGCCAGCCATAACCTCGAGCTTGGAGATCAGGCGCTCACGGAGAGCTTCCTGACCATAGTACATGCCAAGGCCGTGCTCTGCGTTATCCTCGAACAGGGAGTTAGCCCATGCCGGACCGTGGCCGTTTGCATCAACGGTGTACGGGGAGGTAGCAGCCGGGCCGCCCCAAATGGACGAACAGCCAGTAGCGTTGGAGATGTACATACGATCGCCGCAAACCTGAGTGATCAGGCGGGCGTAAGAGGTCTCTGCACAGCCTGCGCAGGAACCGGAGAACTCAAGCAGCGGCTTCTTGAACTGCGAATCCTTTACGGAGTTCGTGGAGATCATGTCGGCCTTCTCGGAAACCTTTGCTACGCAGTAATCAAATGCATCCTGCTGAGCAGCCTCGTCAGCCTGCGGAACCATAGTCAGGGACTTGGTCGGGCAAACGCCGATACATACGCCGCAGCCCATGCAGTCCAGCGGAGATACAGCCATGGTGTACTTGTAAACGCCCTTGCCCTTGCCGGCCTTGATGTCAACCAGCTTGGTGGAAGCCGGTGCTGCAGCAGCCTCTTCCTCAGTCAGAGCGAACGGACGGATGGTAGCGTGCGGGCAAACGTAAGCACACTGGTTACACTGAACACAGGTAGCCTCGTTCCACTGCGGAACGGTAACTGCTACGCCGCGCTTCTCGTAAGCAGCTGCGCCGTGCTCGAAGGAGCCGTCAACATGCTCGCCTGCGAATGCGGATACCGGCAGGGAGTCGCCGTCCATGCGGCCGATCGGCTCCATAACGTCCTTGACCATCTTGACAACTTCCGGACGGCCCTGCAGATCGCGGGTATCAACCTCGTCCTGTGCGTCAGCCCAGTCAGCCGGTACGTCGATCTTCTTGAATGCAGTAGCGCCGATGTCAATAGCCTTGTGGTTCATATCAACGATGTCCTGGCCCTTCTTCAGGTAGGACTTAGTAGCAGCGTCCTTCATGAACTGGATAGCCTGCTCGCTCGGCATTACCTTAGCCAGTGCGAAGAATGCAGACTGCAGGATGGTGTTGGTGCGCTTGCCCATGCCGATCTCGATAGCGAGGTCGATAGCGTTGATGGTGTAAAGCTGAACGTCGTTCTTAGCAATGTAGCGCTTCTCGGAAGCTGCCAGATGCTTGCTCAGCTCTTCCGGAGTCCACTGGCAGTTGATGAGGAATACGCCGCCCGGCTTAACGTCACGCACGATCGGGAAGTGCTTGGTGATGTAGGACGGGTTGTGGCATGCTACGAAGTCAGCCTTGTTGATGTAGTAAGGAGAACGGATCGGCTTGTCACCAAAACGCAGATGCGAAACGGTTACGCCGCCGGTCTTCTTGGAGTCGTACTGGAAGTAAGCCTGTACGAACTTGTCAGTGTGGTCACCGATGATCTTGATGGAGTTCTTGTTCGCACCAACGGTACCGTCGCCGCCGAGACCCCAGAACTTGCACTCGGTCGTGCCTTCTGCTGCGGTGTTCGGTGCCGGCTTCTCCTCGAGGGACAGGTAGGTAACGTCGTCGTTGATGCCCAGGGTGAACATCTTCTTCGGCTCTGCCTTAGCCAGCTCCTCGTATACAGCGAATACGGAGGACGGGGGCGTATCCTTGGAACCCAGACCGTAACGGCCGCCGGTTACTACCTTATCGGTGATGCCTGCATCAGCCAGAGCGGTAACAACGTCCATGTAAAGCGGCTCGCCCTGGGAGCCCGGCTCCTTGGTGCGGTCGAGGACTGCGATCTTCTTAGCGGTCTCCGGGATAGCTGCGATCAGCTTGTCAGCACGGAACGGACGGTACAGACGAACCTTAACCAGGCCGACCTTCTCGCCGTGTGCGTTCAGGTAATCGATAACTTCCTCTGCAACGTCGCAGATGGAGCCCATAGCGATGATAACGCGGTCAGCGTCAGCAGCGCCGTAGTAGTTGAACAGCTGGTAGTTGGTGCCGAGCTTGGCATTTACCTTGCCCATGTACTCCTCAACGATGCCCGGAACAGCTTCATAGAACTTGTTGGAAGCCTCGCGGTGCTGGAAGAATACGTCGCCGTTCTCGTGAGAGCCGCGCATCATAGCGTGCTCCGGGTTCAGTGCGCGCTTGCGGAATGCTTCAACAGCATCCATGTCGCACATTTCCTTCAGATCCTCGTAATCCCAAACCTGGATCTTCTGGATCTCGTGGGAGGTACGGAAGCCGTCGAAGAAGTTGATGAACGGAACGCGGGACTTGATGGTAGCCAGATGTGCTACTGCAGACAGGTCCATGACCTCCTGCGGGTTGGTCTCAGCCAGCATAGCGAAACCGGTCTGGCGGCAAGCCATAACGTCGGAATGATCACCGAAGATGTTCAGTGCATGAGATGCAACGGTACGAGCAGAAACGTGGAATACACACGGAAGCAGCTCGCCTGCGATCTTGTACATATTCGGGATCATCAGCAGAAGACCCTGAGAAGCGGTGTAGGTAGTGGTCAGCGCACCTGCTGCCAGAGAACCGTGTACGGTACCCGCCGCACCTGCCTCGGACTGCATTTCGATTACCTTAACGGTAGTACCGAAAATGTTCTTCTGACCTGCGGCAGCCCACTGGTCAACGCTGTCTGCCATGGGGCTGGACGGGGTGATCGGATAGATACCCGCAACTTCGGTAAACGCGTACGATACGTGCGCGGCCGCAGTGTTGCCGTCCATGGACTTCATCTTTCTTGCCATGTTGATGTCCTCCTATAAAAAATTATAATTCTCAATCGGAATTAAAAGCCCTCGTTTTGGTGTATTTTAACCTAAACTAAGCCTTACCTGCCCCTCCATTGTAGCACTCACGCACAAAGTTGTAAACAGTAAATATACTATTTTCCGCACTATTTTTCAAATTTTGATAAGATGTTTCATATTGTGAAACGCATACAAACTTTTTATCATGGAATTTCTGTGTTTTTTCCGTGTTTTTTATTGCGTAATCTGATGACACATAGTATAGTATTAGATGTATAGTTATCTGGTTATGTCATACGTATCGGAGGGATCGGCATGGTATCTCGCGTATTCTCCGCAGGACTGAGCGGCATTGACGGCTACATTGTCACCGTCGAGTGCTTCCTCTCCGGCGGACTTCCCCGGCTGGATGTCGTCGGTCTGCCGACCGGCGCGGTATCTGAAGCCGGAGAGCGCGTCCGTGCCGCCGCAAAGGCCTGTGCCTTTGACTGGCCCGTATCCCGACTGACTGTCAACCTCGCACCTGCCGACACCAAAAAGGCAGGAACAGCATACGATCTGCCCCTTCTGCTTTCCATTCTGGCGGCAGCGGGCGAGATCGACGCACCGCCCGACAACGCTCTCTTCTTCGGAGAGCTTTCCCTCACCGGAGAGCTGCGGCCTGTCTGCGGTGCGCTTTCCATGGCACTTGCTGCGCGTGATGCCGGTTTCAAAACCGTATTCGTTCCCGCGATGAACGCCGCCGAAGCATCCTATGCTTCCGGTGTGACAGTGTTTCCGATCCGTACATTAAATGAGCTTCTCGGACATTTGAACGGCAGAAAGCCGCTCACGCCGTGTGCTCCTCCGCCCAGGCCCGAACCGCAGGACGATGCGCTGGATTTTGCGCATGTGCTCGGTCAGCACGCGGTCAAACGCGCGCTTGAGATCGCGGCTGCAGGCGGACACAACGTGCTTCTTTCCGGACCGCCCGGTTCGGGCAAGAGCATGGCTGCAAAACGCTTTTCCACCATCCTGCCGCCGCTGTCCGACAGTGAACGGCTGGAGGTTATCCGTGTCTGGTCTGCCATCGGCAGAGGACAGGAGGCGGTCGAGCGTGCCGAACGGCCGTTCCGTGCACCGCATCATAATTCCTCGGCCAACGCGATGGCTGGCGGTTCGGGTGCCGCAGGGCGGCTGCCCGTCCCCGGCGAGATCACGCTCGCGCACCGCGGTGTGCTGTTTCTGGATGAATTTCCGGAATTCCGCCGCGATGTGCTCGAAACCCTGCGCCAGCCGCTTGAGAACGGCAGAGTTACCATCTCGCGTGTCGCCGGCCAAGTGACGTATCCGGCACGGTTTCAGCTCATTGCCGCGATGAATCCCTGCAAATGCGGCTGGTACGGCACGGAACGCTGCACCTGCACCAAGGCCGCCGTTCAGCAGTATCTGCACCGTCTGTCCGGTCCGCTGCTCGACCGAATCGACCTGCAGGTTGCTGTGCAGCCGGTTGAATACGCCGCGCTTGCCGCACGAGGTCAGGCCAGTGAGGAGCACTCCGCCGACATTCGTGCCCGTGTGCTCGCCGCGCGCGAGCGGCAGTATGCCCGGCAGGGCGCCGACGTATGCAACGCCGCGATTCCGCCGCCGCAGCTTGCCGAGCACTGCCCGCTGAGTGCGGATGCGTCTCGTATGTTCGCGGCCGCATTTCAGCGACTGGGGCTGACCGCCCGTGCGCATGACCGCGTACTGCGTGTTGCCCGCACGATCGCCGATCTGGCCGACAGCAATGTCATCGAGGCAGAGCATCTCGCCGAGGCTCTGCAATACCGTTCACTCGACAGGGCCGCAGGTTCTTGACAGCTTGTGGAAAAGTCTGTGGACGATGTGTATAAATTTACAAATACTGTAACTTCGTCTAAATTCGACCATTTCGTTTTATTTAAGGCAATACCGCATAATTGAACAAGAGTGATTTGCGAGTAAATTTTGCGT
>ERZ832973.60-NODE-60-length-138417-cov-304.149716_pt1 | contig 138417 bp, 104 predicted proteins | sample MGYA00519950_ERZ832973 | MGnify/ENA primary metagenome ERZ832973 (study PRJEB31850, sample SAMEA3708734) | human gut metagenome | biome: human gut; feature: human-associated habitat; material: faeces | place: China | collected 2014 ... | reverse complement strand
AATTTGAAATAAAACAAAAGAGGCCATCTCAACTCTATTTTGAGACAGCCTCTTTATGGTTTTAGGATGCTGCTTATCGAGAAGCAAACATTGACTGGCTATTAGCCTGACGTGCAGAAATCATACCTTGCAAATCGGGAGATACAGTCACCGGCGTGCCGTCCTGCTGTTTGAAAGTGATAGTTCCGTCTTCATTCATTGTAATCAGTTCAAATGTCTGACCTTCGGCAGAAGCATTCCATGTATTCTTTTCTTTGTCATAAATCAAGGTAAGTGGCTTGTCTTCTTCACCCTTCTTTGTGATAGTGTAGCCATCTTCGTTGGTCTGTACAAGATATTCTCCGCTTTCACCCTTTACGGTTTTTACGCTACCTACATCAGCCAAAGGATTTGAACCAGACCAGAATTCGATAGAGTTCAGTACAATGACGTCTGCCAAGTAAGCTACTTCATATACAGGTACGATATGGAATGCAAGAAAGACAATTTCATTCACGAATTTATTACCAATGTTGTTGTTCCAGTCCTTCAGACTACTCCATAGACCAAATGAACCGATACATGAGGAGCATATAATGCTGCCACTTAGAATCAGACAGGCAGCTGAGAGTTTTAGTTTTTTCATACGCAATTTCAATTAGGGGTTAATATTTTATATGTATTGTCGTTTTGCTATTACAATTTGTTACAAAGTTAGAAGTTATTTTGGATTATGAAAGAAAAAGGTAAAAAAATAGTATCTTTGCGCTGTTTTTTGAGAGAAATTAATGATTAAATAAAAATAGAATGAAAGAAACAATTCAGAAGAGATTGAGCGATTCGAAGACGGCACGCTGGACAGCCTTGTTTATCGTTTCGTTTACCATGATGTGTGGTTATTTTCTGACGGATGTGATGTCACCGTTGGAAAACTTGTTGACAACAAAGGGTCAGGTGGTATATTTTACAGATGATACCTCCATGCCGGCAGACAGTCTGGTGGCCAAAGTGAATTACTTTTCTTCGGAAGAAATGCTTTCAAATTCGTTGTTGACCGTAGAGCAACTTGAGGAAGGAAGTAAAGTACAGTATTATGAAATGCAGAATGGCGCACAGACACAGACGGAAAAGACAATTAGTTCTGTCGCCAGAGGAGAAGGCTGGTCAAGTACAGAATATGGCTTCTTTTCAGGAGCTTATGGCTTGATTAATGTATTCTTGCTGATGCTGTTCTTCGGTGGAGTGATTCTGGATAAAATGGGAATCCGTTTTACCGGAATGATGTCTTCTGGATTGATGTTTATGGGAGCTTTGATTAAATGGTATGCCCTTTCTTCTGATTTTGGAGATGCACAGCTCTTTGGAATGGACATGCAGGTGGCATTGGCTTCTTTAGGATTTGCAATTTTCGGAATGGGAGCTGAAATCACAGGTATTACTGCGTCTAAAGTCATTGTAAAATGGTTTGCTGGAAAGGAACTGGCGCTTGCCATGGGTCTTCAGGTGGCAATGGCTCGTATTGGTACAGCCGTGGCTTTGGCCGTAAGCTTGCCGGTAGCCCGTTGGATGGGGGATGTTTCTTATCCGGTGTTGTTCGGAGCCATTTTATTATGCGTGGGATTTGCTTCATACATGATTTACTGTGTGATGGACCGCAAGGAAGATGCTTCTGCCGCAGCTGTTCGCATGGAAAATGGAGAGACCGAAGAAGAAGGCTTCAAGCTGTCCGATTTGAAACTGATATTCTGTAGCAAGGGCTTCTGGCTGATTAACTTGTTGTGCCTGATGTTCTATGCCGGTGTGTTCCCCTTTCTGAAGTTTGCGACAAAACTGATGATTTATAAGTACGATGTACCGGAATCTTTTGCCGGATTGATTCCTGCCTTATTGCCGTTTGGAACCATTTTGTTGACACCCGTATTCGGTTCTTTATACGACCGTATCGGTCGCGGAGCTACCTTGATGATTATCGGTTCAGTCATGTTGACAGTCGTTCACGTGCTGTTTGCCCTTCCGGTAATGAACTATTGGTGGTTTGCTGTTATTGTCATGATTGTATTGGGAATTGCGTTTTCTTTGGTACCCAGTGCCATGTGGCCTTCAGTTCCTAAAATTATCCCGATGAAGCAGTTGGGTTCTGCTTATGCCACCATTTTCTATATCCAGAATATCGGATTGACAATGGTGCCCTGGCTGATTGGATGGGTGATTGAACATTTTGCTACTTTACGCAACGAAGCTGGTGTAATTGTAGGCTATGACTATACGGCTCCGATGGTTATTTTTGCAGTATTTGGTCTGTGTGCCATTCTTATTTCTACATTGCTTCGTGTAGAAGACAGCAAAAAACATTATGGACTGGAAGAAGCCAATATGAAGAAATAACATTCAAATTATCCTTATAGGAAGGAGTTGAAGATGTGTCAGGTGCATCTTCAGCTCCTTTTGTTTTTATTAATACCTCGTAAGAAGGGGTAATGGTGATATATCCTTTGTCTTGTGGATTTTTTCCCGTATCTTTGAACTGTTTTATGTGAGAGTCTGTTTATGGAAAAGCAAATGGCCTGTCATGGGGGCAGATTGCCGAATAGATTTCTACATGAGAAATGTGTAACAAAAATTTGGCTATGAATAATACGAAGAAAAAATCACCTATATCATGGGTTCCTACTGCATATTTTGCTATGGGACTTCCTTTTGTCGTACTCAATATGGTTACCGTGTTAATGTTTAAAGGGCTTGAGGTGGATGATAAGCTAATCACCTTCTGGACGTCTTTGATTCTTTTGCCCTGGACATTGAAACCATTGTGGAGTCCTTTTCTGGAACTTTTCCGGACAAAGAAATTTTTTGTGATTGTAACTCAGTTGATTACGGGAATTACTTTCGGGTTGGTAGCTTTTGCGTTGAACCTGTCCCATTTTTTCAGTATCTCCATTGCGTTGCTGGCCATTGTTGCTTTTAGCGGAGCTACTCACGACATCGCCTGCGACGGAGTATATATGAGTGAGTTGTCCAATGAAGACCAGGCAAGGTTTATTGGTTGGCAGGGAGCTTTTTATAACATAGCAAAGATTTTGGCAACAGGTGGTTTGGTGTACCTGGCTGGGTATTTTATCGAACTGAATGCAGATGCCGGATTGCTGACAGCCAACAAAAGAGCCTGGATGATTATCTTGCTGATTCTTTCCGTAACCATGATTCTTTTGGGAATCTATCATTTGTTTGCTCTGCCCTCTACCCAGTCGGCTTCTTCCAGAAAAACATTACGGAGTAACAAGGAAGTGATGAAGGAACTGGGGCAGGTGTTGATGGACTTTTTCCGCAAGACACACATCACTTATTATATCTGCTTCATCATCCTTTACCGTTTTGCAGAAGGATTTGTGATGAAGATTGTGCCGCTGTTCCTGAAAGCAGACCGGGAGATGGGCGGATTGGGGCTCAATGAAAAGGAAATCGGACTTTATTATGGTACGTACGGAGCTGCGGCCTTTGTGTTGGGTTCTTTGCTGGCAGGATATTATATTGCCCGTAGGGGATTGAAAAAAACGATTTTCTCGTTGTGCTGTATTTTCAACCTTCCTTTTATGGTGTATGCCTTGTTTGCTTACTTCCAGCCGGAAAGTGGTTGGATAATATGCAGTGGTATCGTTTTTGAGTATTTCGGATATGGTTTCGGCTTTGTCGGACTTTCTCTGTTTATGATGCAGCAGGTGGCTCCTGGCAAGCATCAGATGGCTCATTATGCATTTGCTTCAGGAATCATGAATTTTGGAGTGATGATTCCGGGAATGTTAAGCGGCTGGGTGTGCGAAAGTCTTGGCACATGGTTTGATAAGCCGGGAGGTTACGAGCCTTTCTTTATCTTTGTGCTGATTGCTACAATTCCAGCCTTCCTGATTACTTATTTCCTTCCGTTTAAATATGACAATGGGGGAAATTTGCTGGAAGGCGAAAAAGAATATGTATAATTATCAATTAAACTAACTGGATATGAATGAAAAATTTGTAATGCCCTGGGAAGAACGCCCGGCAGACTGTAAAGAAGTAATGTGGCGCTATTCGAAGAATCCCGTCATCGGACGCTACCAGATACCTTCATCGAATAGTATTTTCAATAGTGCGGTAGTTCCCTTCAAAGATGGATTTGCTGGGGTATTCCGTTGCGACAACCGAGCTGTACAGATGAATATCTTTGCGGGTTTCAGCAAGGACGGTATCAACTGGGAAATCAATCATGAGCCGATTGTCTTTAAGCCCGGCAATACGGAGATGATAGATTCAGAGTATAAATATGACCCTCGTGTCACTTGGATTGAAGACCGTTACTGGATTACATGGTGCAACGGTTATCACGGACCTACTATCGGTATCGGTTATACATTCGATTTCAAGGAATTCTATCAGTGCGAGAATGCCTTCCTTCCATTTAATCGTAACGGCGTATTGTTCCCGCAGAAAATTAACGGTAAGTATGCCATGCTGAGCCGTCCGAGTGACAACGGTCATACACCTTTCGGAGATATTTATATCAGCTACAGTCCCGATATGAAGTATTGGGGTGAGCACCGTTGTGTAATGAAAGTGACTCCTTTTCCGGAAAGTGCCTGGCAGTGTACGAAAATTGGAGCCGGATCTGTGCCTTTCCTGACAGAAGAAGGCTGGCTGATGTTCTATCACGGGGTTATTACCACTTGCAACGGTTTCCGTTACTCTATGGGAGCAGCTATTCTGGATAAGGACCATCCGGAAAAGGTGCTTTATCGTACCCGTGACTACCTGTTGGCACCTGCTGCACCTTATGAACTGCAGGGAGATGTGCCTAATGTAGTGTTCCCGTGTGCTGCTCTTCAGAATGGAGAAAGAGTAGCTGTGTACTACGGTGCTGCTGATACCGTGGTAGGAATGGCTTTCGGTTATATTTCCGAAATCATTGATTTTGTAAAGCGTACTTCTATTTTGTAAATGTAAATATTTAATAAGACTGTTCCTGTAGCCAGACGCTATGGGAGTAGCCTTTTTTATTTTAGGCCTATGAAAAAACTAATCGCATCTCTGAGCTTTTTGTTCATCTGGAATTGTGCCAATGCGCAGGACCCGGTGGACTATGTAGACCCGTTTATTGGAACAACCAATTATGGTACTTGTAATCCGGGAGCTGTCTGTCCGAATGGTTTAATGTCGGTCGTTCCTTTTAATGTGATGGGGTCGGATGAAAATTCCTATGATAAAGACGCTCGCTGGTGGTCTACTCCTTATGAATACACGAACAGCTATTTTACCGGCCTCTCTCATGTCAACCTGAGTGGGGTGGGTTGTCCTGAAATGGGTTCTCTGTTGCTGATGCCCACAACCGGCGAATTGAATGTCGACTATCATCATTACGGAAGCAAGTATGAAAAGGAAACGGCTTCACCGGGATATTACAGCTTGCAACTGACCAAATATAATATTAAGGTAGAGGCTACTTCTACATTGAGAACAGGGCTTACCCGCTTTACTTTTCCAAAGGGGAAGAGCCATATCCTGATGAACTTGGGAGAAGGACTGACCAATGAATCGGGAGCTTATCTGCGCCGGATAAATAACCGTGAAATTGAGGGTATGAAGTTCTTGGGAACATTCTGCTATAATCCTCAGGCTGTGTTCCCTATTTATTTTGTCATGCGTATCAACAAGGCTCCTAAGCAGACGGGGTATTGGAAATTCCAGCGCAAGATGACGGGGGTGGAAGCCGAATGGGACAAAGACAATGGCAAATACAAGTTGTACACGCAGTATGACCGGGATTTGGCTGGCGACGACATCGGTGCATGGTTCACTTTCGATACAGAAGAAAATGAACAGATAGAAGTGGCCGTAGGTGTATCGTTTGTAAGTATGGAAAATGCCCGTCAGAATTTGGAAGCTGAGCAGCATGGAGCTGGATTCGATGAAATCTATGCCAGCGCACGGAAACAGTGGAACGACGATTTGAGCCGTATCATCGTAGAAGGAGGTACAAAGGAACAGAAAACGGTGTTCTATACTGCCTTGTATCACACGCTGATTCACCCGAATATCCTCCAGGATGTAAATGGGGAATACCCAGCCATGGAAACCGGAGAAACGAAGACGACTAAAAACAATCGTTACACCGTATATTCTTTGTGGGATACCTATCGCAACCTGCATCAGTTGATGACTCTGGTGTATCCCGAACGTCAGATTGACATGGTACGTACCATGGTCGATATGTACAAAGAGCATGGGTGGTTACCTAAATGGGAGTTGTACGGACGTGAAACCCTCACGATGGAAGGTGACCCCAGTTTGCCGGTGATTGTGGATACCTGGATGAAGGGTCTGCGTGACTTTGATATGGAAACTGCCTATGAGGCTATGCGCAAGTCGGCTACTCTTCCTGGAAAGGAAAACCTGATGCGTCCGGACAACGATGATTACATGAGCAAAGGCTATGTACCTTTGATGGAACAGTTCGATAACTCCGTATCGCATGCTTTGGAATATTACATTGCCGATTATGCTTTGTATACGCTGGCAAAGAGCATGGGAAAGAAAGAGGATGCCGATTTGTTCTACAAGCGGTCTATGGGATACAAGCATTATTATTGCAAGGAATTCGGCACACTTCGTCCTATTTTGCCGGACGGAAAATTCTATTCTCCGTTCGATCCGCTTCAGGGACAGAACTTTGAACCGAGTCCGGGATTCCACGAAGGTAATTCCTGGAACTATACCTTCTACGTGCCGCATGATGTAAAGGGACTGGCTCGCCTGATGGGAGGACAGAAGAAGTTTATCGACAAACTGCAGATGGTATTCGACAAAGGTTATTATGACCCGGCCAATGAACCGGATATTGCTTATCCTTATCTGTTCAGTTACTTCAAGGGTGAGGAATGGCGTACACAGAAAACCGTTCGTGAACTGCTGGCTAAGTACTTCACTCCCAAACCTGACGGTATTCCGGGAAATGACGATGCTGGTACCATGTCAGCCTGGGCTGTATTCAGTATGATGGGCTTCTACCCTGATTGTCCGGGTGTTCCCGAATATACGTTGACTGACCCGACTTTCGACCGTATTACCATCCGTTTGAATCCGGAATTTTATGGAAAAGATAAGCTGATCATTGAAAAGAAGGAGAATGGTTCACCGGAAGGGTATATTCAGAAGATAGAACTTGGCGGCAAGAAAACAGGTTACCGGATTAATCACAATGACCTGGTAAAAGGCGGCACATTGACGTTCTATAAATAAGCAGATTAGTTTTCCCCTTTAGTTCGTCTTTTCTTTACGGTGTGGCGCACCAGAAAGATGCTGACTTCGTATAAAAGCACGATGGGGAAGGTTACAATCAGCATAGTAAACACGTCTGAGGTAGGAGTGATGATAGCAGCGATAATCATTGCGACAACCCAGGCGTGTTTTCTGTATTGTGCTATGAAATCGGCAGACAAGATGCCCAGTTTGGCCAGCAGCCAGGTAAGAATCGGAATCTCAAACGTGATACCCATCATCAGGCTCAGCATGTTCAGCGTATCAATATAAGAACTGAGCAGAATGGTATTTTCCACTTCCTGACTCACTTGATAGGTCGAAAGGAAGCGGAATGTGAAAGGGAATATCAGGAAATAGCTGAATAGTACTCCCGTCAGGAAGAGCAGATAACCCCAGAATATCAGCCAGCGGGAATATTTCTTTTCATTCTGGTAGAGTGCCGGCGAAATAAAATGAAAAAGCTGATAGAGTATGTAAGGAGAAGCCAGCAGAATACCCGCATAGAACGAAACACTCATGTGGGTGAGAAACTGTCCTGAAAGTTGCGTGTTGATAAGTTTTACCGGCAAAGCTTCCGCTTCCAGTCCGGCTATATGCAGTATCCTTCCTAACCACGCAAAGAAACGGTAGGTGCAGAAGTCGCCCTCTTTGGGAGCAAGGATGAGGCCGAAAAGTTCTTCCTTAAAACAGAAGGCCAGCAGCATAAGCACAATTACCGCACAAGCGATGTGGATAATCGTTTTACGCAGCTCGTCCAGGTGGTCCCAGAAAGTCAGTTCCGTTGGTTGCGTTGGCTTCACGGCAGTTATTTTTCTTTTTTCTCGTTCGAAGTGGTTTCTTCCTTCTTTTGGTCTGTTTCTTTCAGGTTATCTTCCACTTCGTTCATGCCTTCCTTGAAACTTCTTACACCTTTGCCAATACCTTTCATCAGTTCGGGAATCTTCTTTCCGCCGAACAGCAGCAGGATGATTAAAGCAAGAAATAAAAATTCCTGGGTACCGATACCCATAAACAGCAGTGTAGTATTCATGTACTTTTTGTGTAAATAGTGAGTGAATTTGTCATTTATTCTTCCGCAAAAATATGGATTGTTTTTTACCTGAGCAAGTGTGTGTGCTTTTGTCTTTTGGACATTTCAATAAAAGTGATAGGTTTTATTCATTTTTATAGTGTGAATCACTGATTTACGTCTCTTGTGGTATCTTTTTATAAAGGGCTCGTACTCTTTTATGTTTTCCTTATGCGAAACCTATGTTTCAGGGAGCAGAAACGTATGTTTTCTATTGGGGAAACATAGGTTTCAGATGGGGAAACATAAATAGTGATGGGAAGCTAACAGATAGATAAAGAGGGATTTGCAAGAGTTTGTATAAGGAAAAAGAAAACCGCAAAAGAAATCATAAGTCCTCTTGCGGTTTATCTTTTTATGAATAAGAATGAATTTATTTCTTAGTCAATGAAACATTGTCAATCAATGCTTTGGAGTCTTTTGTCTGGAGCTGGATGACGATGACAAAATCGCCCAAGGTAGCGTCAGATACAGGAGCTTCGGTAACTGTGCCACCCTTTGATTCTACGCCTTTGATGCTGGCAAAAGCATTGACCGTTTTTGAAAAATCAAAACTTGCAGAAACTTTAGACCATCTTCCTGCTTTTTTGATGACACGGCTATAAGCTGCAGCAGACTGGTTTTTGGTTGATTCGTCACTGAGGTCAAATCCTTCACGCATGATGAAAAGGTTATCGTTTTTTGCATCACGGATAAAGAAACGAACCTGTGCTCCGTCTGTTAGGGCTTTCATGTCGAAAGACAATGTATATACGGCTTTTTCTGCTCCTTGGATACGCTGGCCTAGATAAGCTTTGTACCATGAGTTGTCAGTCGTTGTTTCAATCTGGACGGCATTGCCATGCTTTTCGTCATCTGTTGCAGGGCTGATAGTGGTAGCGCCGTTTGTCTTGTCAAATGCAAACCAGTCTTCTGTAGAAGGAATGGATGCATAAGTCTTTTCGTTATTCAACGGGGTGTCAAAGTTGCCGTTCTTTACTAAATTCTGTGCCTGAGCTCCCATTGCCAGGAAGGCCATTGCGGCCACAATAAATACTTTTCTCATATACTTCAACATTAGGTTAGTTTTGATAGCTTATTTCTACAAATATAGAAAAAATCGGTTGAATATGAATCTATTTTTTGATTGTTTATAGTTTTAAAATTAAGGTTATGGCTGAAGATGTAAACTCTTTGGGTGGGAGTATAAGCTATGTGTAATGGTGTGAACAGAGGTATATCGGGTAAATGTCAGCAAGATGTCAGTAAGATTTTATTGCTCTTATGAAGGGAGTGCATAGCTTTGTTTTTAGAAAATATAGCTGGATATGGAAAAGAAAAGGTATTACGTGGGTATGCGTCGGTTTATTATTCTGTCTTCTTTTATAATAGGATTTGTATCATTCTTTATTTCTTATAATAAGAAAGAGGATGCGTCTTTGCCTGATAAACTGGAGCAAATGATGTGTCGTACGAAGATGAATGTGCACTGTGACCCTTTTTATGGTTACCAGATACATTATCCTGCGTTCTTCGAACAGGTTCCGGATTCACTCATTCATGAAACGGGATGTTGCCAGTTCTATTTTGGGAATATGCTGAAGATTGCTCAGACAGCTTTTGTCATAACTAATTTTGAAGGATTTACCGTGCGGCAGGGAATGGAACATTTTGCCATGGAACAGCATGCCACTGAACGGCGGTGTGGAAGTGATTATTTCCTTCTTTCCGGACCTCTTTATATCAACCATCGGCCGGTAGAGGGCTATCGTTTTTATGCCAAATATGTGCAACGGCAAAAGCTCTGGTTTGTGCAGTCTTTGTCTTATCCTGTGAGTTGCACACGTGCTGTTTCACGACTTATTGATCAGATAGATGACTGGCAAGTGTGGGAGGAGAAAGAATAGTGTAGGTAAGGAATTTATTTTTTTGAATTCTCCTGTAAAGGATAGAGAAAATTATAGAAAATATATAACTTTGTAATAGAAGATAAATCATTTAGTAAACGTAAGATTATAAATTATAATGTGTATGTATAAATCCGATTTCCAACCTATAATGAAGCGCTATGCATTAGCCTTGAAAATAATTCTATTAATGGCTGGTGTAATGTTTATTGTAAGGTCATTTGTATTACCATACTCTATAGAACAAATAGCAAGTCTTTTATTGGGTATTTTGTTGATGATTATCTATATATATTTATTGATGATTATTCCATCGGCTATAGAGTTAGATAATGAAGGCATAACAATAAAGAGGGTATTAGGTAAAAAATCTATTCCTTATTCGGTAATTAAAGAAGTTTTTGCCTATAATGGAGTTCAAGAAGATGTGCGTTATTTTGGAAGTAACGGATTTTTAGGATATATAGGGATTATGGGGAGTACTCCTTATGGTAAATATTATTCTTATGTAAAGAATCCTCAGCAGCAGGTTTTTGTTTTGACGCAGAATAAGAACTATCTTTTAAGTTGTGAAAATAGAGATATATTCATAAAAGAATTATCGAATAAACTTTCTAAGTAATCTTTGGATTTCTATTTATTGGTTATTGGGGAAACTGTATTTTAAGCAGTAAAGCCAACGAAATTTTTCTTTAAAAGTTTCGGGCTGTCTTGTCTCTTCCCTAAAAGATGGGTATCTTTGACTCGTTTTTCATTTAACATTGATACTCATGCAGGATTTTGTTCATTTGCACGTTCATACGCAGTATTCTATTCTTGACGGACAGGCTTCTATTCCCCGGTTGGTAGACAAGGCCATGGCCAACGGCATGCGAGGAATCGCAGTGACCGACCACGGAGATATGTTCGGTATCAAGGAGTTCTTCAACTATGTCAACAAGAAGAACGGGGGTACGAATGGGGAGATTAAGGATTTGAAGAAGAGAATTGCCGCCCTCGAAAGTGGTAAGGAAGAGTCGGAAAACCCCGAAGCTGAGATTGCAGCTTGCAAGGAACAGTTGGAGGCTGCGAAAAAGAAGCTGTTCAAGCCGATTTTCGGTTGTGAAATGTATGTAGCTCGCCGCCGTCTGGAAGATAAGGAAGGTAAGCCTGACCAGAGTGGGTATCACCTGGTGGTATTGGCAAAGAATCTGAAGGGTTATCATAACCTGATTAAATTAGTGTCGAAGGCATGGACCAAGGGATTCTACATGCGTCCGCGTACAGACCGTGCGGAGTTGGAGAAGTATCACGAAGGACTGATTGTATGTTCGGCTTGTTTGGGAGGGGAAGTGCCCCGACGTATCACGGCCGGACAGTTTGAAGAGGCAGAAGAGGCCATCCGCTGGTACAAGAATCTTTTCGGAGATGACTACTACCTGGAACTGCAGCGTCACAAGGCGACGGTGGCACGTGCCAATCATGAGGTGTATCCCATGCAGCAGGTGGTGAATGAAAAACTGATTGAATATGCCAAAAAATACAATATCAAGCTGGTATGTACGAACGATGTGCACTTTGTGGACGAGGAAAATGCCGAAGCCCACGACCGGCTTATCTGCCTGAGTACAGGAAAAGACCTGGACGACCCCAACCGTATGCTTTATACCAAGCAGGAATGGATGAAGACGCGGGAAGAAATGAACGAAGTCTTTGCTGATGTGCCGGAAGCCTTGAGCAATACGGTTGAAATCTGTGACAAGGTGGAATTTTATTCAATTGACCATGCGCCTATCATGCCGACGTTTGCCATTCCGGAAGATTTCGGTACGGAGGAGGAATATCGTAAGAAACTTACGGAAAAAGACCTCTTTGATGAATTTACCCGCGATGAGAACGGCAACGTGGTAATGGATGAGGCTGCGGCGAAGGCGAAGATTGAGCGTCTGGGCGGATATGAGAAATTGTATCGTATCAAACTGGAAGCCGATTATCTGGCGAAACTGGCCTACGACGGAGCCAAACGACGTTATGGCGAGAACCTGTCGGAGGAGGTGCAGGAGCGTATCAAGTTTGAGTTGCATATCATGAAGACCATGGGTTTCCCGGGATACTTCTTGATTGTGCAGGACTTTATCAATGCGGCACGTCATCAGTTGGATGTGTCAGTCGGTCCGGGACGTGGTTCGGCGGCAGGTTCGGCGGTAGCTTACTGCTTGGGTATTACGCAGATTGACCCGATTCAATACGATTTGCTGTTTGAGCGTTTCTTGAATCCGGACCGTATCTCTTTGCCTGATATTGATGTGGACTTTGATGATGACGGACGTGGCCGCGTGCTGAACTGGGTAACGGAGAAGTATGGACAGGAAAAGGTAGCGCACATCATTACGTATGGTACGATGGCTACTAAGTTGGCTATCAAGGATGTGGCCCGTGTGCAGAAACTCCCGTTGTCGGAGTCAGACCGTCTGTGTAAGTTGATTCCGGATAAACTGCCCGATAAGAAACTGAATCTACCGAATGCCATTGCTTACGTGCCGGAACTGCAGGAAGCGGAAGTATCTCCGAATCCGGTGTTGCGCGATACCATCAAATATGCCAAGATGCTGGAAGGTAACGTGCGAAACACGGGTGTACATGCCTGCGGTACGATTATCTGTCGTGATGATATTACCGACTGGGTACCGGTGAGTACGGCAGATGACAAGGAAACCGGAGAAAAAATGCTGGTTACCCAGTACGAAGGTTCGGTGATTGAAGATACAGGGTTGATTAAGATGGACTTCCTGGGCTTGAAGACCTTGTCCATCGTTAAGGAGGCCATTGAGAACATTCGTCAGAGTAAGGGAATCGTACTGAATATCGATGAAGTACCGATTGATGACCCTGCTACTTACCGCTTGTACAGTGAAGGACGAACCATCGGAACGTTCCAGTTTGAATCGGCGGGTATGCAGAAGTACCTGCGTGAGCTTCAGCCCAGTACGTTTGAGGATTTGATTGCCATGAACGCCCTTTACCGTCCGGGACCGATGGACTACATTCCGGACTTCATCGACCGTAAACACGGCCGGAAGCCGATTGAGTACGATATCCCGATTATGGAGAAATACCTGAAGGATACGTATGGTATTACAGTGTATCAGGAGCAGGTGATGTTGCTGTCGCGCTTGCTGGCCGACTTTACGCGTGGTGAATCGGATGCCTTGCGTAAGGCCATGGGTAAGAAGTTGCGTGACAAGCTGGATCACATGAAGCCGAAGTTCATTGAAGGTGGAAAGAAGAACGGACATGACCCTAAGGTGCTGGAGAAAATCTGGGCCGACTGGGAAAAGTTTGCATCGTATGCGTTTAACAAATCGCATGCTACTTGTTACTCGTGGGTAGCTTATCAGACAGCATACCTGAAGGCCAACTATCCGTCAGAGTACATGGCCGCTACGATGAGTCGGAATATTTCGAACATCACTGAAATCACGAAGCTCATGGATGAATGCAAGTCGATGGGTGTAAAGGTGCTGGGACCGGATGTGAACGAAAGTAACCTGAAATTCTCAGTCAATTATCACGGTGATATCCGTTTCGGATTGGGAGCCATTAAGGGAGTAGGAGAGTCGGCTGTGCAGAGTATTTTGGAAGAAAGACGGAAGAATGGTGAGTTTAAAAATATCTTTGACTTTGTGCAGCGTGTAAATCTGTCGGCTTGTAACCGTAAGAATATTGAAAACCTGGCATTGGCCGGTGGGTTTGATAGTTTCTCTGGTATCAAGCGTGAGGATTTCTTTGTGAAAAATGCGAAGGATGAATCCTTTTCAGATATACTGGTGCGTTATGGTAACAAATACCAGTTGGATAAGGCTGCGGCTGCCAATTCTTTATTCGGAGGAGAACATGCGGTAGAGGTGGCTACTCCGGAGATTGTGCCGGCCCCGTCGTGGAGCGATTTGGAGCGTTTGAACAAAGAACGTGATTTGGTAGGAATTTATTTGTCGGCTCACCCGCTGGATGAGTTTGCCGTGATTCTGGAAAATGTGTGCAACGTACACATGGCCGAACTGACCGACTTGACCCCGCTGCAGAACCATGACCTGGTGCTGGGAGGAATCGTGACTGGAGTACGTGAAGGATATACCAAGACGGGAAAGCCCTACGGCATTGCAAAAGTGGAAGATTACTCAGGAACGGCAGAATTTGCTTTCTTCGGTAACGAATGGGTGGAAAAGAAGAACTTTTTCATGGAAGGTATGTTCCTTTTCATGAAAGGAAAGTGCCAGCCCAAGCAGTGGAAACAGGAGGAGTGGGAAGTGAAAATCAACAGTATCGAACTGCTTCCTGAAGTGAAGGAGAGAGTGGTGGAAAAACTGACGGTAACAGCTCCGCTTTCAGCCATAGATGACCAGTTGATCATGGAATTTTCTTCTTTGGTGAAAGACAGTCCGGGTAATGCCGAACTTCATTTCCTGGTTCGGGATGAAGACGGGCAGATGTATGTAAATCTGATGTCACGCACGATGAAAATTTCTGTACAGAAAGAGCTGGTCAACTATTTAAAAAACCAGCCATTGTTGGACTATAAAATAAATTAGTATATATTTGCGTAGAGAACTTAAAAACATAGATAATTATGGCATTGAATATTAAAGATGACAACTTTGAGGCTATTGTAGCTGAAGGTAAACCAGTGGTGTTGGATTTTTGGGCTACATGGTGTGGTCCTTGCAAGCAAATTGCTCCATATATCGAAGAACTGGCAGAAGAGTATAAGGATAAGGTAAATATCGGTAAATGCGATGTAGACGAAAATGCAGACCTTCCTGCACAGTTTGGTGTGCGCAACATTCCTACCGTATTGTTTATCAAGAACGGAGAAGTTGTGGACAAACAAGTAGGAGCTACCACTAAATCTGCTTTGCAGGCAAAGGTAGAAGCTTTGTTGAAATAACTAAAAACAGATAAGTTATGGGAATGGAAGACGATTTCTTGTTGGAAGATGAGGACGATGAAAAAACCATCGAGTTCATAAAGAACTATTTGCCTCAGGACATGAAAGAGGCTTTCTCGGACGATGATTTGTATTACATCTTAGATTTGATTGTGGATTATTATACCACGAGTGGTTGTCTGGATGCACAGCCGGACGATGAAGGGTATATCAACATCGATCAGGATGAGATTGTGAACTACATCGTTAAAGAGTCTGCCAAGGATGGAATGGGCCCGTTTGACCCGGATGCAATTTTCTTTGTCGTACAGGGTGAAATGGAATATGGCAATCAGTTGGGACAAGTAGAGTAACAAAGTACCATATTATCATAAAAAAATCCGGAGCTGTTTTTCAGTTCCGGATTTTTTTATGAGGTAATTTAATAAGAAAGAATATCCGAAAGTATCTTTTGCTGATACCAGGGATCATCAATTTCCTTTAATTGTTTTGCCAGTTCCTGGTAAAGTTCTTTCACAATTTCCGGATGCTCTTCCGGTGAAAGATTTTGCAGCTGATAAGGATCTTTGACATCATCAAACAAAAGAGTTTTTGTCAGTTTGTTTTCTCTGTCGATGTATAATGCCAATGTGTACTGCTGCGTCTTGATACCTCTGGAACGGGGGAAATAAGAAATGACATTTCCGTCTTTATCTTTATCTCCATCCATATTTTGGATGTATAAAGCACCCGTAGGGCGAACGACGGTCTGCACGGAATCTTCATAGAAAATCGGTGCGTAATTACTTCCCTGTACGTTTGCTGGAATATCCTTGTCCAAGTTGCAAAGTCCCAGCAGGGTAGGCATAATGTCTGGTGAAGACAACAACAAGTTGTCAACACGGGGACGTATGTGCTGTGGATAACGGACAAGGAATGGCACGTTCATGGATTCAGCATACGGTGAATTTTTGGGGTCATCCGTAAACTGACTGCACATGGTTTCTCCATGGTCGGAGGTAAATACTACGATTGTATTTTTATCGAGTTTCAGCTCCTTCAAGCAATCCAGAATTTGTCCGAAAGCACGGTCTACTCCACTGACAGATGCAAAATAATAACGGGCCGATTCAGCTTTTTCCCGCTGTCTGTCTGCATTGGGACGAATCAGCAGGCTGTCAATTGGCTGGTCTTTATACAGATTGAAATCTTCTTCCATGCAGTCGTCCAAAGAGCGGTATGGACTATGAGGGGGATTCATGCCGACCATGATAAAGAACGGTTTTTTCGGGTCACGTTGGTTCTTGTCATTACGCAGGTAGGAAATGACTTGTTTGGCTTCGTGAAGCGGAGACCATTCTTTCGGGTCATGACGTTTTCCGTCTGTATCCCAATAATGAGGATTCTTATGTTCATCGAATGTACCGTAAGAGTACCAGTAGTTAAATCCATGACGACGCTCTTTCGGTGTATAGGCATCCCATACCGGGCGTTTGGTTTCTACATACTCTCCAGGATTTTCCGGATCATTGGGAGTTGGGAAATCCGCATGCAGTTTACCAAAATAGGCACAGTCATAACCGTTTTTGCTGAATACGTCGCTCACACATTCCACATCTGTGCGAAGTGAGCTGATGGAGCGTGTCGAATTACAGTTCAAAGGAATTCCACTTTTGTTCGGGTACATACCAGTGAGCAGAGAGCCACGGTGCGGACTGCTCAGCGGGCAGTTGCTCATGGCTGAAGACAGTACCAGTGATTCCTTTGCAAATTTGTCAATGTGAGGGGTGTGTACCGGATCGGCTGCAAAGTTAATGTGTTCTTTAAATCCATTTTCATGCCAGAACCCCATTGCCATGTTACGATATTGGTCTGGAAATACGTAAATGACATTGGGGTACTCTTGTTCAGCAACTTGCTGTTTGCTGGCACAACTTTGCAATGAAAGCAATCCGATTCCCCCTATTAGTGAGTAGGAAAGGTGTTTCATGGCTATTGTTGTTTATTGTTTTATTCGTTTACGAAAGAGAATGGCTGATTGTTTTCAATGTTTCTCTTACGAATCAATGCTTCTTCGTAATAGTAGTCTGCATAGTTCAGAGGTACATCGATTTCAGCTCCGTGAGGGATACTTCCTACTGAGTGCATCAGGATAAAGTTTCCGTTTTCTCCTACTTTTGCTTTGTAGTCAGGACCTGATAAGTTCTTCAAAATCTTATCCGCAAGTTCCTTATAATTCTTTCCTGGACAATAGCCATCCATTTCATACAATGCAGAAGCAATACATGCTGCAGTAGAAACGTCTCTTGGTTCGTTCGGGATTTCCGGAGCATCAAAGTCCCAGTAAGGAATCAAATCTTTCGGCAAGTTTTTGTCATTCAGATAGAAGTTCAGTGTTTTTTCTGCCTGATCCAAATAACGCTTGTCATGAGTATAACGGTAGCAGGTAGTAAATCCATATACGGCCCATGCTTGTCCGCGAGCCCATGCTGATTCATGTGCATAGCCTTGTGCAGTGTGACGGTTTCTTACGCTTCCATCTTTCAGAGAATAGTCAATTACATGGTAGCAGCTGTTGTCTGCACGGAAGTGATTCTTCATGGTTGTATTTGCATGCGATACTGCAATGTTATAGAAGGTAGAATCACCAGAAAGACGAGTTGCTTCGAACAGGAGTTCCAGGTTCATCATGTTATCGATGATAACCGGACATTCCCATCCGCGTTCACCTTGCCATCCTCTGTCTGCATCCCAAGACTGGATAACTCCGGCTACTGGACGGAAGCGGGTAGAAAGAGATTGTGCAGCGGTCACAATGACATCTTTGTATTCAGGTTTCTTGCACAAACGGTATCCGGTCAGGTAGCTGCATCCAATCATGAAGCCTACATCGTGATGCCATTTCAGGTATTTCACAGAGTCCAGGTCTTCTGTATATTTTTCAGCCAGTTTTTTCCATTTTTCATCTTTAGTCAGGTCATAATCCAGCCACATTGTTCCAGGGAAGAAACCACTGGTCCAGTCATCGATAGGTACATATACTATATTTCCCTTTTCGTCGATGGTACGAGGGTTCAAGATTTTACCACTTTTTTCAATCAGGTCAGTCTGCAAAGTGTGTTGAGCTTCGATGTTTTTGATTTCATTTTCCAGGAAGTTGTCAGTCTCCGCTGGTTTTTGCTGGCAGGCAGTAAAAGCGATGGCCAGCATGCTGATGAATCCTAAGTGCTGTTTGATCTTCATAAAAGGTTGTATTAAAAAGATTGTTTTGAATTTGTTTTCAAAATTAGGCTTATTACTTGATTTTTATAGGGTAAAATTGTCCAAAAAGCGTCTTATTCTGTTTGTGAAACAGGCTTTAAGGTGATTTCTTGCGGTTGCCCATGTTGGCAGGTTGCTTGAATTAATGTATTACCTTCTTTATCTGTTTGAAGTTTGACTTGGGGATTTCCTGTGGAGTTCCATTTTCCTTTTATCGTAATTTGCTTTACGACCGGTCGGCTTGGCTGAGAGGTCGTGTAAGTTTTTTCCTCAATATTCAGATTGGGAGAGCAAATGCTGAGCTGGATGTCTGATTCATTTTTCTTGTACATGACAAGTGTTTCAGCATCTGCTTGTTGTATCAGGTCTGCCTTTGCATTTTGGTATGACTCGAAAAAGCTGCAGGCTGTCACTTGTGTGAGTTTGTCAAATACAATGTGGGCCTGACAATCCTGTTGCTTGATGATATAGCTTTGTCTGGCTTCCTTTCTTTCTTTTTCTGTAGGGCGGAGCAGAATTAAATATTCGTATTCTGCATTTTGAGGAGCCTTTCCATGGTCTATCCAAGCTGTAAGGAACTTCCCTTCAGTTGCTTTCCGGCTTTTATTATGAAATGAATGTTGCAAGCCTTCTGTCTGGTGAGGCTTTCCTTTTTGTATGTAAAAATAATTACCGAAAGGATCTCTCAGTGTACAAGAATCTTCTAAAACTGCAGGTTGGTATTTTGCCGGTAATGCACATTGGAACAAGGTCGTTTCTGTGGGGTAGTTTACGTTGCTGTTCGAGATACCACTTCCCAGACAGATAATTCGGTTGCCAAAGCAAGCTACCGACTTGCGTGCTACGAAATCAGAAGTGAAGTTTTTCAATTCACGTTCCATAAGTTTCATAGCAAAAATGCCATATTTCCCTTCCAGGGATGTACTTCCTGAGAAATTCTCTTTAGACCGTGCCATGTTAGTACCTTTGAGGGGGCTATCTAACAATTCAAATGGAAGATGGATGGTGGTTGTGCCAGGCATGCGATTCCAGTCCCATCCTTCTTCCTTGAAGCCACTTCCTTTTCTGGATACAGGGTGTCCATTTCCCATAATCAGTACAGCTCCATAACTTTGATAACGTCCGTAGCGGTTGTCTTTCTGGTAGATTTCGGCTCCCCACACATCGGTGTTATATCCTTTCAGGGTAATCATGTATTGTTGGTAACGATAGATTCCGGCTGAACCATAATTGAAAACAAAGAAACCTTCCGGATTCGACGCTGGTTGACATCCTTTTGAACGAAAGAACTCTCCTGATGGAGTAGAAGTTGTTTGCAGGCGAAGATAATCTGAAGCCAGTTGTGGGTCAAATTCTTTTCCTTCAGGCTTTTCTGCCAATGCAAGTTTGGCAAATGCTTCGATGTCTGATTTCTCCATTCTTCCACTGAACGGATGGCGTCCCCCCAGTGCAGGACTCCACTCTTGTAGGTTGCAATAATTACGCATGCCTTCCAATGCCGTACGGAATACTTTTCGTCCTGTCGGGCTGATTTGGTAAAGGGTATCAAGGGTAAAGCCAATATAACTGCCTACAGCTCCAAGTGCTCCGGTTGTATATCCCGGATAGAATCCTCCATGGTGGAATGCGGTTCCGTCAACTTTTATTCCTCCTAATGTTCCAGGAGTGAAACATAATGAGGTAGAAAGCCATTCCGATAGCTGCTTCATCTGACACATTTGCTCTGTTTCTTTCTCAGGAAGAAGAGCAGCTACTACTTTGGGAATGAGTAAGGTATGCCAAGTGTCCAGTAATTCATCTCTACCTTCTTTGTAAGGTTTCCTTGTTTCTTGAATACCAGACCAGTAAGTAAGCATATCTAAAATCTCTTTTTTATCAGGCTGTTGATAGATCTCATTTCTCATCAGCCAGGCTGAGATATAAATCTGTCGGGTCTGATAACCGTAATGATGATTTGTACCCATTCCACTACCATAGGCAAATCCTTGGTTGATTGCATAACGGAATGTGTTGAAATAAAGCTCTTTTGCCTGGTCGTTCCCATTTTTCAGATAGTCTGCTGCAAATCCGCTCAGCATGTTTTCAATGTATTGCCACGTAATATCTTGTGATGTTTTTTCATCAGGGGCAACAAGCGGTTTTCCAGTGTAGCCATTACCTGATTTTTCGATGTGACATTCCTCATATAATGAGCTTGCCTTTTTGATGAATTTCTTTGACAGATTTTCCTGGCAGTATTCGGTTAATCTTTGTGCTATCTTTTGTAAGTCCTTCTTATCTGAGCTTGTGAGCGAAATATTATTCGTAGTGGGACGTTCATATTGTTCCCATTCCCAAAGTCTGCACCAGTGCCATAGGTCTCTGTTTGCTAACGAGTTATTTTCTGGCATTTGCATATCAGGAGTTGTACGGGCATTCATTTTTTTTACAGGAAACGTAAGTCTGTCCAGAAAAATTCTGCCTTTCTGTGCAGGTGCTGTGATTCGACAAGTTGTTAGGTTCTTGTCTTCCTTTTTTCCTTTCATCTGTTCAAATCCAATCCAGCAAGCTCTCCACCCAATAGCTGTCAGATGGAAACTGAACTTATACTGTACTTGCTGTTTCTCATTTAAGAATTCAAAGACAAGTGAGTCGTTTTGTATCTTTTCATTATAAATCCATAATGTGATACCGTAATTCTTTTCTGTTTTTGGCGTTAATGTAAGTGGGGCGTCTAGTGTCAGGAAGGAATGTGACTGATAGTCCCACTGTAAACTTTTTGTCCCATCCTTGTAATAAAGCGGGCTGAGTTCTATTTGGGAGTTTTCTGATACTTGAAATTGTGTAGGAATTCCTTTTTCAAAGCTGTATTTTTCAGCCTTCCCAATTAGTGATGTAGCTATAAGCAAGATTGAAATAATATATTTCATAGCATTATATTTAAAATGGTTTCTGAATTGAAATTTACTAAGAAACAAATAAAAGAATTTTTAGGGGGATTGATGTCCCTAAATTGTACAAATGGTGTATGTATATTGTATATTTTGTTTTTATGGACTTGTATATTTCAGGATTTTTATCGAATATTGCAAGTAATAGCTTCTACGAATCTAAGGGAAATGAAGAAAATACTTTTAAATTGTCTTTTATTGGTGGCGTTAGTCGGACTATTTCCTCGTCTGGCGGCTCAAAATATAACTTTCAAGCATCTTTCTACTGATAACGGCTTGTCGCAAATATCAGTAAATGATATTTATGTAGATGAAAATAACCTGATATGGATTGGTACGCGTGAAGGATTGAATTGTTATGATGGAAATGACATTGCAATCTACCGGCTGGAAAAGGACAATCCGTATAGTTTGTTCTCAAATCATTTGCTACGCATTACGGGCGATGGGGAAGGACATCTTTATTTATTGTGTATGGAAGGGGTGGCCAGTTTTGATATGGATACCCGCAGATTTGCTACACTACTCAGTGGAAAAGTGGATGCCATTACCTATCATGAAGGGCTTTACATAGCGTGTGGAAATGAGGTCTTTCGTTACAACAAAGAGAGTGGTAATTTTGACAGCTTTTTTCGGCTTCCTTCTGATAACGGAAACATTTCTTCCTTATTCTTCGATTCGTCAAAACGTCTGTGGATTGGGACAGAGCACGATGGCCTTTATCGTTGGGCGGAAGGCGTGCAGCCTGTACATCTTGTAAACGGACAGCATGTGTCGTCTATATTTGAAGATTCTTCTCATAATATCTGGATTGGTACCTGGAGCGGAGGTATTTTCCTTTTTGACAATAAAGGGACAGTGCGTAACATACGTGCGTTGCTATCAGGTAAATCGTCCCTTTCTTCTGATTTTGTACGCTGTTTCGAAGAAGATAACAAGGGTTGTCTTTGGATAGGGACTGAAACCGGACTGGATTGCCTGGATACCCGTACAGGCCGTGTGGAACACTACAGCGAAGGGGTTGATTCGTATGGACTGACCCATTCTTCTGTATGGTGTCTCCAGAAGGATGGTCAGGGGACAATTTGGGCTGGAACTTATTTTGGTGGGGTGAACTATTTTAATCCGGAATATGCCATATATCGTTTCTTCCAGAAGGAAGACAATCCTTCTGAAGGACTGAGCAGTCCGATTGTAGGAAATATGCTTGAAGATAAGAGAGGGCATATTTGGATTTGTACAGAGGGAGGAGGATTGAATCGGTTTGATCCGGAAAAAGGTACTTTCCAGTGGTTTGTTCATCGTCCGGCTGCCAATAGCATTTCGCATAATAATGTGAAATCCATCTGGTATGATGAGGCGGAAGACTGTATATGGTTGGGACTGCACTTGGGAGGTATCAATAAATTGGATATAAAGACCGGACGATTTACAGTGTATCGAAAGAGAGAAGGAGATAAGGAAACCATTCCATCGGATATTGTACGCGATATTGTACCTTATAAAGATAGTCTGGTGGTAGCTACACAGGCTGGTGTCTGCTTGTTTTCCCGGACTACCGGAAAATGTCGCCAGCTGTTCCTGAACCATAAGGAGGGAAAACTGATTCGCATGGTAGCTGATCTGGAGTTTGATCGGAATGGAGTTCTGTGGATGGCTGTAACCGGTGAAGGTGTTTTCTCGTATAATTTGAAGACGGATGAATTGCTTCACTATGTATATCGTAACGGAGAGTCAGGTATCAGCAATAACAATGTGAACAGTATTTTCTGTGACAACGAGAATAAAATCTGGTTTGCCACTTCAGGTAGTGGATTGGATTGTCTGGACCAGAAGACGAATACCTTCCGTAACTATGATATGGCAAGTAACGGCCTTCCTGGCGACTGTGTATATAAAGTTTGTGAAGGAGAGCGTGGGGAGCTGCTGATGATAACCAATCAGGGATTCTCTTGCTTTGATTACCATAAAGGAGTTATACGCAACTATTTGTCGGAGAATGGTTTCCCGATGTATTCTTTAAATGAGAATGCCTTATTCATGTCAAAGAAGAAAGAGGTGTTCTTAGGTGGTACTTCCGGAATGGTGATGTTTGCTCTTGATAGTTTAAATTATCGTTCGAAGCCTTATTCTATTATGTGGAGCCGTCTGGTAGTAAATGGCAAGGAAATAAAAGTCAATGATGCTTCTGGTATTTTAAAGCGTGCTTTGAACCATACGTCACAAATTACTTTGCGTGCCGACCAGAATATGTTCAGCATTTATTTTGCTACCAATAACTATATCCCGGAGAATAAGGAACCAATGGAATATCTGTTGGAAGGTTTCTCCAAGGAATGGACCATGGTGAGAGATCGTCCTGTTATTACCTATACGAACTTAAATCCGGGAACGTATACATTGTGGGTACGTTCGTCCAATCCGAAGAGTTTAAGCAGTCCCATCAGCATGGAAATTGTGGTGAAATCTCCATTTTATGCTTCAAACTGGGCTTTTCTGCTTTATGCCCTGATAGTAGGAGGAATCGTGTATTATTTGATGCGGATGTATCAGAGCCGTGTAAAACTGCAGGCGTCACTGACCTATGAACAGCGCCATTTGCAAGATATAGAGCGCCTGAATCAGAATAAGTTGCGTTTCTTTACCAGTATTTCGCATGAGTTTCGTACTCCGCTTACCCTTATCATCGGGCAGTTGGAAAAACTGATGCAGACCTCTCAGCTTTCTCCTTCTGTTTATTCAAATGTATTGTTGGCTTATAAGAGCGGAGTGCAGTTAAAGGAACTGATAGGTGAGTTGCTGGACTTCCGGAAACAGGAACAGGGAAAGATGAAATTGAAGGTGTGTCGAATGAACCTGGTCAATTTCCTGAATGAGACTTATTTGCTTTTCCAGCCTTATGCCGAAAGCAAGCAGATACATTTGGAGTTTCACAAGTCGCAGGATGAAATAGAATTGTGGTTTGACTGGAAACAGATGCGTAAGGTGATAAATAACCTGTTGTCGAATGCCGTGAAGCATGTACCTTCCCAAGGTAAAATTGTCATGGAGGTTGGCAAGACCGATGAAGAAGCATGGTTCTCAGTGGAAGATAATGGCAGTGGCATTCAGCCGGCGGACATTGATAAGATTTTCGACCGTTTTTATCAAAGTTCAGTGGATACAGAGATTAATGCAGGAACGGGGATTGGACTGGCTTTGACAAAAGGTATCGTGGAACTTCACCATGGAAAGATTTCTGTGGAAAGCGCCCAAGGCAAGGGGGCTAAGTTTATTGTTCGTATACCATTGGGCAAGGAGCTTTATACAGCGGATGAAATTATTGAAGAAGGTGAAAATGCTGTGGTTAGCCAGTTGACGCTTGATGCCCAGAAAAAAGAATTAGATACGGAGTTATCTGAGAAAATCCTTGAGACAGAAGAAACTTTTGTAGGAGAAAAAGAAGGCTTCCGTCCTCATATCTTGATTGTAGAAGATAACGATTCTATTCGTCGTATGCTGGCTGAGTTGTTCGAGGGTATGTATGAGGTGGCGACTGCAGTCGACGGGCAGGATGCGCTGGAAAAGGTAGAGGAGGCTTCTCCGCATATTATATTGAGTGACGTGCTGATGCCGCGCATGTCGGGTATTGAATTGGTGAAGCAATTGAAAGGGAACCTGGACACTTGTCACATTCCGGTGGTGTTGCTGACGGCCCGTACTGAAATAGAACAGAATCTGGAAGGATTGAAAATCGGAGCAGATGATTACATCACGAAACCTTTTGATTCTCGTTTGCTGGTATTCCGTTGTAACAATCTGGTGAATAACCGCCGTAAGTTGCAGGAGTATTTCACCAAGCAGCCTACTGTGGAGACTCCGGTGTTGGCTACGAATCCGCTGGATAAGGAATTCCTTGATGAGGTGATTGCTGTATTTGAACAACATTTGGATGATTCTGACTTTACCATTGATATGCTGGCCCAGCAAATGCTGGTTTCGCGTACGAGAATGTATGCAAAGATTAAGGCGATTACTGGCCAGACGCCTAATGACTTCTTTATTACCTTACGATTGAAAAAAGCGGCCTTCCTTTTGCGGAACAATCCGGAGCTGAATGTAACCCAGATTTCCGATCAGACAGGATTCAGTTCACCCCGCTATTTCAGTAAGCTTTTCAAGAAGGCATATCAACTGACACCGATGGCTTACCGGCAGGGAGAAGAATGACGTGTATTTTACTAACCTAAATATAGAAAGATGAAACAAGACCTTTTAGTTTGTATTTCTGCCCTTTCCGGATTGGCAGGATTGACCGGATGTGGTCAGGCGCAGAAGCAGGAAGCTCCTAACCTGAAGCGTCCGAATGTGATTTTTATTTATTCGGACGACTTAGGCATCGGTGATTTGAGTTGTTACGGGGCTACGAAGATTTCTACGCCGAACATTGATAAACTGGCGGCTCAGGGAGTACAGTTTACCAATGCCTATGCCACTTCGGCTACGAGTACTCCGTCGCGTTACGGTATGCTGACCGGATGTTATCCGTGGAGAAAGGAAAATACAGGTATCGCTCCGGGTAATTCTGAGCTGATTATTGATACCACATGTGTTACACTGGCTGATGTGTTCCATGAAGCGGGCTATCATACCGGTGCGGTCGGAAAATGGCATTTGGGACTGGGACCTGTTGGAGGAACTAATTTTAACGGGCTCATCAAGCCGAATACCCAGAGTATCGGATTTGATTATGAATTTATCATTCCGGCTACGGTAGACCGTGTGCCTTGTGTGTTTGTGGAAAACGGAAGAGTAGCTGGACTGGATCCTTCCGATCCGATTACTGTCAGCTATGACCATAAGGTAGGCGACTGGCCTACGGGTGAAGAGAATCCGGAACTGGTGAAACTGAAACCGAGTCAGGGACATAACAATACCATTATCAACGGCATTCCTCGTATCGGATGGATGACTGGAGGTAAGTCTGCTTTGTGGAATGACGAGGAAATTGCCGATGTCATCACTGAAAAAGCGAAGAACTTTATCTGTTCGTCTACTGATAAACCGTTCTTCTTGTACATGGGTACACAGGATGTACACGTGCCGCGTATTCCTCATCCGCGTTTTGCCGGAAAGAGTGGTCTCGGTACCCGTGGTGACGTAATCCTTCAGTTGGATTGGACCATTGGTGAGATTATGAATACACTGGATAGTCTGGGCATTGCCGATAACACCTTGTTTATTTTCACCAGCGACAACGGTCCGGTGATTGATGACGGTTATCAGGACCAGGCTTGCGAAATGTTGAACGGACATACGCCGATGGGTATTTACCGTGGAGGAAAATACAGTTTGTATGAGGCAGGAACTCGTGTACCGTTTATTGTACGCTGGCCGGCAGCTATTCAGCAGCCTTGCAAGCAACAGGGATTGTTCTCTCAGATTGACGTATTTGCGTCGCTGGCAGAAATCATGGAAATGCCGTTGGCTAAAGGAGTGGCCCCCGACAGTCATGCACGTTCGCAGGCTTTGATTGGAAAGGATCAGTCTGACCGTGAATATGTGGTAGAACAGAATCTGAACAATACGCTGGCCATTATTCAGGGTGAATGGAAATATCTTCAGCCCAGTGATAAGCCTGCATTGGAATTCTGGACCAAGACTGAACTGGGTAACGCGCCTGAACCTCAGTTGTATAATCTTCGTAAAGATCCTACGGAAAAAGAAAATGTAGCATCGCAGAATCCGGAAAAAGTGAAAGAACTTGCTACTTTGCTGGATAAAGTAATTGCTTCAAAATAAACGTGTTAAGATAATGCGGAAAATGTCCTTGTGTTTTCTCTTAAACGCAAGGACATTTTGCTTTAAACACCTTTGCGTTTTGTCTCAGACACCTTTGTGTTTTGCTTTAAACGCCTTTGTGTTTTGCTTGAAATGTCCTTGTGTTTAGGCTTGAACGTACTTGTGTCTGGCGGCAAACGTCCTTGCGTTTTTCCGGATAAGCCGGGAGTGCCCGGCCGGGGACTCTTCGGGCTTTTTTTTACACGCTTCGGCGTGCGTGCTTGCATCCCGAAGCGTGCGGCCTTGCACGTCAAAGCGTTTTTTCCTTTCCCTGCGGTCACCGGAAGAGGGGGTATTTTTTGTCCGGATGATTTTACCCCTTTGTGCTTCCATCGGTATACTATTATATATGGTTTTATTTTTTACATTTTCTACCTTCATCACAAGACGTTGTGGATGAGCTGGTTGCGGTGAAGATAGATTTTGTGGGAAAATCTGTAATATATAATAGGAAATGTCTTTTATTCTTTGTCAGAATAAAATTTTGTGTTCCGGTTACTTGCCTGCACGTCTATTTCAATATTTTTATTGGGAAACCCTAAATAGTCATCTGAAGTCCCGTATATAATAAGGTGAATTATTGTATAATCTAAAAGAATAAAAGCCATACAAGCGCATTAATATTCCTCAGATTCATTTGACTAATTCTCAACAATTGTTTACATTTGTGGCAGTAAGCAAGCGAAAGTGTCTGCGGCTTACTATTTTGTGGGAAAAATATTGTGAGAAGCGTCATGCTTCATTCTTGCCTCTGAAAACCTAGGAAATTTTCATGAAGTTACACAAGAATGGACGTTGGCGGTTCCCATGCTGTATAGCGTGGGTCTGCTGTCTATTTACCATTGTGTAACGGGTTTTCCTAGGACCTTCAGAGACGTGGAAATAGCACGCAGTTCCACGCTTCTCATTTTGTTAACTGATATTGTCTTGGGGGACTGAAAGACACAGTTTTGTTGGGAATGAATAAGCAATTGATTATTATAGAAAAATGGTTGTTCATTTTATTTTTGATATATGGATGTGTGGCTTGTGGTAGCCCTGAAAGAAAGGTTGTTACAAAAACGGTGAACACAAATACTTCTTCATCCGATCAATCTCAAACAATCCAAAATGTAAATGTATACCTTGAAAATTCGGGTAGTATGGACGGGTATGTGAAGGGAAATACCGGATTTGAACAATCCATCTATGCCTATTTGACAGAATTGCAAATCAATAAGATTGTTGATTCATTGAATCTGAATTATGTGAATAGTCGGATAATACCTCTTGGAAATGATGTAGAAAGATTCATACATAATATCGAACCGATAGATTTCAGGAAACATGGAGGGAATTTAGGTACATCGGATATTGCCATTGTATTGGATTCGGTGTTAAGTCGGCACAAGAAGAATGATGTTTCTATTTTTATATCCGACTGCATTGTGTCTCCGGGAAACAAGTATGCTTCATCTCCTCAAAGTCTGGATAATTATTTGCTTGAACAACGCACAAAGATAAAGAAATCGTTTGTGCAGTCGTTGGAACAGGCGAAAGGGGATTTGGCTGTTGTCATTTGCCAATTGACTTCTTTGTTTGATGGCAGGTTTTATAACAAATTCGATCGCCCTACATCTTATAAAGGGCTTCGTCCGTTTTATGTATGGTTGATAGGGAGCACTGCACATATAAAACAACTTTTAGATAAAGTAACTTTGGAAGCATTGAAAGGAAACGGAGCGAAATTGGAGAATGTATACACCTTGTTAGCTTCATCTAAAAAAATAGATTATGGTATTTTGCTGATGCCTCGTTTAGGGCGTTTTGACCTTGATAGGGCAAATCCAAAGACTACAATCTGTAATATCCGGAAAGGAAACAAAGGGCAACAAGGAGGTACGTTTATGTTTTCTGTTGGTGCGAATCTGAATCAATTACCTTTGGATAAAAACTATGTATTGAATGCGGCTCATTATGAAGTCAACAACAAAGACTATGCCTTGTCTGTAAAAGAGCAGAAAGGCGGACACTTTTCTCATGTCTTTGGCTTGTCGTCAAAGATAGCCTCACGAGGCAATATGACCATTTCATTAAAGAACGAGTTTCCTCAGTGGGTGGAAAACAAGACGGATTTTTTAGGGGATGATTTAGAAAACGATGGAGCTACAGACAAAACATACGGATTGAAGTATCTGATAGAAGGAGTTTACGAAGCCTTTACTTCCCGTCAGAAAGATTATGCGGAATTTAAAATAATAATAAAATGAAATAGCTATGGGAACTTTTTTTGAATTGCTTTTAGGCAATATGTATTGCTGGTTTAAGTCGTTCTATTCGGATTACTTGTCACAATATCTGTGGGGCTACAATCCTGCATCAGGTGCGTATGATTTGGAATTGAGATATAATACGATAGGTTTTTATACGTTAATTGTCTCTTTTATAATAATGGTATTGTATTATTATGTAATAGATAATCCACGATTCTGTAAATGGTGGAGTTGGCTGATTATGGCAACTATCAATAGTGTAATCGCTTTGTTTATCGGTTACTATTGTGTGCTTTCAGATTACAATGCTGGAAAGATTCCCGATGAATTGTTGTATTTAAGGGATGAAAACGGAGAAATGGTTCAAAACTTAATTTCCATTCCCAGCGAATGCTGGAGTTTCGGTATAAGCAATATGATTATGGCTTTCATTTTCTTTTTGGTATTGTCATTCCTGTTCCACTGGTGGAGCCGTGTAGCGAAATATTCTCCTTTTATTAAATTCTAAATAAGTATGAAGACATATATCTTTTGTATTGGAGGCACAGGGGCACGTGTAATGAAAGCCCTTGCCATGTTGTTGACTACGGGAGTAGAAATAAATACAGATGAAATCGTTCCAATATTTATCGATCCGGATGCCTCAGCGGCAGATTTGACCCGTACCATTTCTTTTTTGCGGGAATACAAGTATATGAACGAGCAGCTTCATTTTTCCGATGATATGAAGAACCGTTTCTTTAAAACGAAAATAAGTGAGTTGATTCCTAATTATCGCTTGGAATTATCTAATACGCGAAACGACCGCTTCCGTAAGTATATGGGCTTCGATTCGCTGGATATAGCCAATCAGGCGTTGGCTTATATGCTGTTTTCCGAAAAGAATTTAGATTCGGATATGGAAGTCGGTTTCAAAGGTAATCCCAATATTGGCAGTGTGGTATTAAACCAGTTTGCCCAATCAGATGCCTTTAATGATTTTACCAATAGTTTTCGTCCGGGTGACCGTATTTTTATAGTCAGTTCTATTTTTGGCGGCACAGGTGCCAGTGGTTTTCCCTTATTGTTGAAAAATTTGCGAGGTATAAATATGTCTCTACCCAATGCTGGGAATATTAAAGATGCAGCTATTGGCGCCATTACAGTTTTGCCTTATTTCAATTTGGCTCAAAGTCAGGATGGAACAAATGACATAGACAGTTCTACTTTCATTTCAAAAGCAAAGGCAGCATTGGAGTATTATGCTAAAAATATCAGCGGAAATAATTCTTTGAATGCTTTTTATTACTTGGCGGATGATATTTACGACATGTATGAATATAGCGAAGGCGGTACGACTCAAAAGAATAAAGCTCATATCATAGAGTTATTAGCAGCATTGGCTATTATAGATTTTTGCAGTATGGATAATGATGCGCTTCAGTCCTCAAAAGGAAAAGCGTTGAATCCGATTTATAAAGAATTTGGTGCGGCTTCGGGTGATGAAGATATGATATTTTCCAGTTTCTATGATGATACACGTGATATTATCCAGCGTCCGATGACTGAATTTACATTATTCTGTAAATTTTTGAATGAACATTTGAATTCATCTAAATCATTGAAGTGGGCAAAAGGGAAGCGTCCTTTTGATGGAAATTTCTTTAATGGGAATTTTTTTAAGAGCCATTTAGTAAAAATAAAAGAAAGCTATTTGCAATGGTTAGATGAGATGGCCTCCAATCATAGAGGCTTTGCTCCTTTCCATTTAGAGGAAATGAAAAAAGATGTTTTTGGTTTCGTGGCAGGAGTGAAACCAGGAAGGGTAATGAACTATCGGAGCAATTATGATTTGTTCGATTATTGCCTTTGTGATTTAGAACCTAAAGTTTCTAATAACTTGAACACAGAAGAACGCTTTATAGAATTATTCTATCGGACAGTCAATAAATTAGTAACAGATAAAAAATTAGCATAGTCATGGAAAAAGTTTTCAGATTACATACAGGCGATGATAATTTAGTGGGCTGGGGAGAATCTTCTGCCTATGGAAATACGGCCATTAAAGAAATAAAGGATCCGAATGGGGCAACGAGTAAGAAAGAGATAACATCTATTCCCTCTCCATTTGCACGGATGGATTTGGTTAAGACAGCATTCAAAATTATTACCGAAAGCAAGGATTTGGATGGCGATTCTATCCATCATAAATTGGTTTCGGATTGTTTCGATGTGGGAGAAATATTTTTCAATATAGATAAATTTAGAGACAAGGTGCGTATCATTGTATGGGACAAAAAAAATGACTTGCAAACCTTACTTGATTCAGGCAATGAAAGACACCGTTTGTTCGGAGAAACATTGCGTCTTTATCTGGAGCAGGATGTCGATGCTTTTAATTTTAAAGACTTGGAACGGATATACTTGTTAGATTATACAGGACCAGACAAACCGGAGCAAATGAATATTATCGGAGCAACCTCTCCGGCTACATTCTTCTTTACTTCTGCCAATAATTTATCTTACGTATCAAAACATTTAAGTTTCGGCAAAGACAGACCTTTCGATGAAGAGTTCCAACCCTTATACAAGCGAGATTTTGATTATCAAATGTATTGGTTCTGTTTACAAAAGAGTATGCCTGATTTTGCAGACTTGTATCCGGAAATCAATACTTACTTGAATTTGAGTTATGCAAAGTTAAGCAATTCACAAAAGGAGAAAATCAGTGCTTTGGATAAAAATGCGTATGAGACTTATTACGAAGATCTTTCTGTAACATCCGATGCAAATCTCGTAGAAGTTTTAGGCTTTCATCTTAAGAAAAGAAAAGGGATTACAGATGTACAAAGTGATTTTCAAATCAATTCTTCCATTTGTAAGGATGCAAAGTTGCCTTTGGTTCTTCCTGTAGATATGTATACTAAGCGGATGCGTTATACAATAGACCTTTGGGATAAAGACACCAAAGTGCCTTATAATGACAGCCGTCTTCTTTCAGAACGTTCATTGCCGGATGACGGAACAAAATATCCTTACCTGACAATCGGCGACTTTTTAGAAGATTATATCTTATGGGATGAAAATGCATTTAACCAAGAAGATTTCTTTAATGGCGGTACAGATGTAGAAGGTTGTTATTTATTGCCTCTTCGAAAGGAATTCTTTTCTTACTTTACAGTTGATGAATTACAGGGAACAATGCCCGATGGAAAGAAAATGTTCGAGTTGGTTCGAAATGCAGGCGGTGTGAAAGCAATCTTAAGGATTCCGATTCAAAAGAATGAGTATATTACTTATGAGCGTTTGTATTTTACGGATGCCATGGCAGAACCTCAAAACAATAAAGGTGGAGTAGTCAAACGGAATTTTGGTGTTGCCTTGCTTCCTTTAGTAAAGTTTGTAGGAAATGAAAATCCTCGCTATCGTATAGCCTTGTTAAGGAACAATGGAGGAAAAGAAAAAGTTAATTTGTTGTTCTTCCAAGGAAGTGAAACCTTAGAGGCGTCTGGAAAAGCAGAAAGGAATGTTACTGATACAAACTATGCTTTCAATGAAGCTTATATTTTAGACTTCAACTTTGACTATATGATATTGGTATTCAATGGAAACGTTAGAGGGTGTATAGTTCCACATTGGAAATCAGAAAGGAGAGGAAATAAGCAATTTGTTTTTGCGATAGATTTTGGTACTACCAATACGCATATTGAATATTCAGCGGATAATTCAACTCCTGTTCCTTTTGAAATAGGAGAAAAAGATAGGCAGTTGCGCAAGATGAATGATTTGATAGCTTCGGTACGTTCGGCTAGAGTGTTGCGTCATGATTATTTGCCGGACGTAATAGGCGATGCGTTCCAGTTTCCTATACGTACAGTGTTGTCTGAGGGGAATACAACGAATTGGGATAAGGCGGTTTTTCCGATGGCGAATACTAATATCCCGTTCGTTTATGAAAAAGAACGGATATCCGATTACAATACCATAACAACTAACTTGAAGTGGTCGAATGAAGCTCATATTCAGGAAAAGGTAAAGCATTATTTGGATGCGTTATTTTTGATCTTGCGTAATAAAGTATTGTTGAACGGTGGAGATTTGGAACGGACAAAAATTGTATGGTTCTATCCTGCCAGTATGACGGAAGGTCGTTTCAATAATTTTTCCAAGATATGGAATGATTTATATCAAAAGAATTTCGGAAACAATTTGTCACACGTAATTCCTATGTCGGAATCGGTCGCTCCTTATTATTTTTATAAGAAAAAGAAAAATGCGACCACGGATGTCGTTTCTATAGATATAGGTGGAGGCACTACCGATGTACTGATTGTAAATGACGGGAAAGAGGAATTGCTGACATCTTTCCGTTTTGCAGCCAATAGTATATGGGGGGATGGTTATGGTTTTGATTCGGATAGCAATGGCATTGTCAATCACTTTAAGGAAGTAATATATAATAAGTTGCAAGAAAATAGCTTGGATGAACTTTGTGAAGTGATGCAGAATTTGGATGCGCAAAAGAAATCGGTGGATATTATTTCTTTCTTCTTCTCGTTGGCGGCAAACAAGAGTGTGCTGAACAAGAAAATCACCATTGATTTTAATGCTTTATTGTCACAAGACGGATGTTGTAAATATGTGTTCATTTTGTTTTATGTTGCCATTATGTATCACATTGCGCATATCATGAAATCCAAATGTATGAATATGCCACGGCACATCACGTTTAGTGGGACAGGTTCGAAAGTCTTGATGGTATTAACTCCGAATGATGTGACATTGGAAAAGTTTACGAAGCTGATATTTGAGGCTGTATACGGGCAATCGTATAGTGAAGACGGATTGACCATTATCCGTGAAAAAGAAAATCCGAAAGAGGCGACTTGTAAAGGCGGGTTGTTAAATGTCAAGCCACAGGATTATTCGGCTATTATGAGTTTGAAGCAGACTTTGTTGGGAGATGTCGCTGATACTTTTTCAGCGTCGGGCTTGCAATACAATGAGATAGACGAATCTTTAGAAAGGAGTGTAGTGGAAGAAGTTAATAAAGCAATTCAATTGTTTTTTGATTTGAATAAAAAGTTCTCTTATGTGGATAAGTTTGATGCGGAACGTTCTAAATGGGAACTTGTCCAAAAATGGTGTCAAAGAGATATTAAAACCTATTTAAAGAATGGTATGAATAGTAAAAAAGAAGAGATAGAACAGACTGGATCAGAACCGAAAGTTGAAGAAACTCTTTTCTTTTATCCATTTATAGGTGTATTGAATATGGTTGCTCAAAAGGTTTATGAATAAATAAGGATAACGATATGAGAAGGATTATACTATGTTTTTTATTGATGTGCAATATTAGTCTTTGGGCAAAGACTGTTGAACAGGATTTGTTGAAGAATGATTCGGCAAAAAATGATTCTGTTCAAACAGAAAATGTATTTAGAACAGATAATGCTTATTTGACAGTTAATGATATAGATGTAATAGCAAATAAGGTTGTTGAAAAGATGAAACAAGAGGATAAAGAAAAAGTAGTTGTAATAGCTAAGAAAATAAGCATTACAACAGGGGAAATAATTATAGGGATACTCATTTTTATATTCGGAGTAATCGTTGGACTTTTATATAATAAGATATTTAAGAAATTGCAGAAGATGGAACGTCAACAAGAAGGAAGTTCTCGAATCTCAGAATGTAGATTAACATCTATAGAAAAGAATGTAGCTGAAACGGCGAAGAATGTTGAAAAGATAAAGAATAAGGTTGTTGAAAATGTAAAACTGGTTGTGAAAGAACCTATTGCGAAAGAAAATAGTACTGTCGAAAATGTAAATAAAAAGGAGAATCGTTATGAAGCTCCAAAAGAAAGTATTATTTATGCAAAGCCGTTAGGGAATGGAAACCTTAAAACTACCACTGAAGCATCAGAAGCAATATATGTTATTTCGGTAAAGAAAGATAATACAGGTAAGTTTAGTTTGTATGAAAACGAAGACCAAAAGAAAAGTGCCATAAAAAACAAAGATGATATGTTGGATTTGTTTTGTAATGCAAAGGGAAGTTCGATAGGTGCTAAGACCATTCAAACCTTGAATGAAGGTGAAGTGGAATCGTTAGGAAATGATATTTGGAAAGTGATTAAAAAGGCTGATATTGTATTTATAAAAGAATAGTTTATGGCGGGACACGATTACTTGATTATTGTAGCAGTTGCTGTGATTGTAGTCATTCAATTATATATATGGATTCGTAGTAAGAATTTAATCAAAGAGTACATAACGGTTTTTAAGGGCATTCAATTTGTTGCATCGAAAGCATACGTCTCATTGTCAGACATATCGGATAATGTGGTAAAAGATTTGTCGAATTACAATGAACCTTCAGAAGATGTGGATGATGAAGTTGAGATTACTTATATAAGTGGAACAGAACCTATTACTCATCCTCTCCTTGTTCAGATAATTAATGCAATCAATTCCTATTTGTTGAAAAACAAAGGGGCAACGGGAGATTTTCTGTTGATAAAAGATATTGTAGAACGCTATTGTGACACAAAACGTGAAGAATTTGAAACCCAACTACCCATGCCGTTGTATATGGGATTGATGGGGACAATGTTGGGTATTATATTCGGCATTGGTTATATTGCAATAGTGAGTGGCTTTTCAGCTTTTATAAATAATCCAAGCAGTTCGATAGGTGCGTTAATGGGTGGAGTGGCTATTGCCATGATTGCCAGTTTAATAGGCATTATTTTGACTACATGCGGATCTTGGTCGGCAAAGACTGCTTCCTCACGGGTGGAGGATGATAAAAATGAATTTTATACATGGATTCAGACAGAATTGCTTCCCGTGTTAGGGGGGACAGAGAATAGCTTGATGAGGCTTCAAGAGAATTTGTTGAAGTTTAACCGTTCATTCTCCACGAATACAACGAAGCTGGATAAGGCATTGCAACGAGTAGAAACGTCTTATGAGAACCAAATCGAACTGATGCAGACCATTCAGCAATTGGATGTTAAGAGGATGGCTACGGCAAATATTTCCGTGTTGCGTGAGCTACAAGCTTGTACACCTCAGTTGGAACGATTCAGCCAATATATGCATAGTGTGAATGAATATATCAGTCAAGTGAATACGCTGAACGATGCAATAAATTCACAGATGAACCGTACGCAATTGATTGAACGGATGGGCACTTTCTTTGAACTGGAAGTGAAAGACATTGAGCAACGTAAGGCAGCAATCAGTCAGGCGGTAGGTACGGTAGATGATCGATTGCAGCAAACATTGCATTCTTTGCAAGAAAATGCAGACAAGAGCATGCAAGAAATGAGCGAAGCCCTTATCCGGAAACAAAACATATTCAACAAGGCTTTGGATGAACAACAAGAAATCTTTAAGAGAAAGATTCAAGAGAATGGAAATGTATTGGATGAGTTGAAGAAATTGAATGATGTCGCATTGGCAATAGGTATACAGGGAGAAAAGTTGGATTCAGAATTGGAAAGTTTAAATGCTTTGAAAGCGGAGATTGTACAAATGGGTGTTAGCCAAAGTAAAAAAATGGATGAGTTAATTGCTGCTGTTCAAAATATGTCAGTAGAGGTATCTATGCCAAATGTTTCTAAACAATCGTCTCCTTTGAAATTGTCTAAGCCGGTTAAATATTTGTTGATAGCATTTGTCGGCTTGGGTACTATTGTTTTTTTCTTGGCTCTGTTATTTTTGATATTAAGTATTTTCAATAGTATGGTTTTAGATAATCGTTTTTTATGGTGGTTTCAGAAATCTTGAATTATGAGTAAACGATCATTCTTTTGGGCGAGTTACGCAGACTTGATGTCGAGTTTGTTTTTCATTATGTTAGTATTGTTTGTATTGACAGTCGTTATGCTTCAAAAACAGGTAAAAGAAATGGAGAGGATGAAAGAGGCGACAGAAGCGGAAATGAAAAAAATAAAGGAAATACAGAATGCAATAAGTAATATTGATCCCACTTATTTTGCATACAATGCAGAACATAAAAAACATATACTGAAAATAGATGTCGGATTCCAAACGAATAGTGCAGACATTATAGATATCAATAAAAATACAAGGCTGCAATTGTTGAATGCAGGAAAGGCCATCAATCGTTTTATTGAAGAAGCATGTAAGAAATATAAAGCTCAGTATCTGTTGATAATAGAAGGGCAAGCATCTAAGGATAATTATATACGGAATAATGAATTGAGCTATGAACGTGCTTTGGCTTTGGTGAATTATTGGAAGAATAATGGAGTTTATTTCAATCCGGAGGAGTGTGAGGTGATAGTTTCAGGAAGCGGGCAAGACGGGACTTTACGCATCCAGCCGGATGTAGCTGGTAATGTGAAGAACCAACGTTTCTTGATTCATATTTTGCCGAAACCGGGAGTGATAAGATGAAAAATAAGGATTATGAATCGATTTTGTAATATAGGATTATTGGTCGGGATTTCGTTGCTTGCTTCTTGTACTATGACAGGAAGAAACGAAGGGCAAAGAAACGTGCGGAAACCTTATGTGGAAAAACATGAGGCGGTAAAAAGAGAAAACCGTATTGTAGAACAATCTGAATCGCGTAATGAATTGCCTGTAGCGCATAATACCAATAATGTTATACCTGCAACAGAAATATTCAAACGGTACGATTCGGCTGTATTCATGGTATTTACAACAGATGGATATAATGCGTATCAAGGTTCCGGTTTTTTTATCAGTGCGGATGGATTGGCTGTTAGCAATTATCACGTATTTAAAGGGACGGGAGTAGGATATGAAATCATCAAGTTATCGGATGGACGGCAATATAAAATAGAGAAGGTATTGGCAAAAAGTGAGGCGGATGATTATATCTTATTTAGAGTAAAGGGGCAATTCAATTATATACCGGTATCCCACCGGAAACGTGAAGTAGGAGAGAGGGTTTATACGATAGGTAGTCCCAAAGGATTGGAAAATACATTCTCTTCGGGTGAGATTTCTCAAATAAGGGAAGATAACTTTATTCAAATCAGTTGCCCGATTGACCACGGAAGCAGTGGAGGAGCTTTGATAAACAGGTATGGAGAGGCGATTGGAATCACTACGGGCGGACGTGATGATTCGGGTGCGAACCTTAATTTTGCGAAAGATATTCGAGTTGTTCCTTATCAAATGCAGCAATGAAACATCTCAGATTTGGGACATTCAGTAATAGTATAAAGTTAACTAACTAATTTATACACAAACTGTTGTGAATTGTAGGGGATATTCGGTAAATGTCCCTAATTAAATTGTAAATAGTGTACTATGACTTAGTACGGAAACTCTCACAACATAGAAAAATTTTCACCGCATTCATTCCAGAATTAAATAAAAGTATTATCTTTGCATTCGATATGACCTCCCACGCTTCCCGTAGAACAGCGCACCCGGGGAGGTCTTCGAGTTTTTATATAGTAGTTTTGGTAGGATTGGTTGATAAAACTAATTATACAAAGAGACCGTTATCTCTCGGCGAGCAAGTCGCACGGCTAAAACAACGGGGGCTTGTTTTCGATGATGAAAGCGAGGCAATGGTTTATCTTTTCAATATCAGCTATTATCGGCTTCGTGCATACACTTATCCGTTCCAGGAAAACAGCGAAGATTCTGAACACAACTTTACTCGCAAAGATATTCGCTTCAAAGACATAATAAATCTTTATTGTTTTGACCGCAGACTGCGTTCTCTTGTTTTCAATGCTATTGAAAAAATAGAAGTGGCAGTGCGTACAAAAATCGTACAGGTATATGCCGAAAGCACAGATGATAGCCATTGGTACAATGATAAAAGTTTATATCGTTTCGGCTATGATGACCTAATGAAGCATATCGAAGCAGATGTGAACCGCAGTAACGAAGATTTTATCAAGCATTACAACTTTAAATATGACAATCCTCCGATGCCGCCAAGTTGGATGGCACTCGAAGTGGTATCGTTTGCTACATTGAGTCGCTTGTTCCAATCCTTAAAGTTGGATAACCGTAAAAATACATTACAGAACAATTCGGTTTGAAGAAAGTGGCTATATTAGAGAACTGGCTACACGCTATTTCTAATCTCCGCAATTGTTGCGCTCACCATAGTCGTACTTGGAATCGCCGTTTTATGGTTAGCGTAACACTGCCATACAACACTCTTTATCCGTTTATGGATAGAATAATAATCAGAGAAATACGCACGAACAAATTATTCGCTACGCTTTCTTGCGTTGCGTATATTCTTGATATTATCAGTCCTGGAAGCGACTTTAGAAGGAATGTCAAAGAGTTGCTTAAATCCGACTGCCGTCTGCTTGATCTTAAAGATATGGGATTCCCCAAATACTGGCAATCGCTCCCCGTTTGGAGGGAAAAATAGTAGCGCTACATCTTATTACACAGTCAAACGATTTATAATGCTTACAAACTTTCTGCTATTCTGGAGAACATACGCAAGCCGGTTGCGGTTCTCTGAAAGATTTTAATGGGTTTACATGTTCATTTGAACTTTTCACCAATGCTATTTGAGCCTCACAACAACCCCGCTGTGGGGCTTTTGCTTTACCTTTGCATCCGTAATCAATGACGTATGAATGTTTAATCAAATATAAGGAGATAAGACGATGGAACAACGAATGATTACCTTTCCGGATGGGCGGCAAGTCTGCCCGCTCGGACAAGGCACTTACCAAATGGGGCGTCGGCGTACGGAGGAGATACAAGCCTTGCGCCGGGGCATCGAACTGGGGTTGACCTTGATAGACACCGCTGAGATGTATGGTACGGAAGACCTCGTGGGCGAAGCTGTGCGCGATTGCCGGGACAAGGCGTTCATCGTGAGCAAAGTTCTGCCAGGCAATGCCAGTTACGAGGGGACGAAACGTGCCTGCGAACGAAGCCTTCAACGGCTCGGTACGGATTATATCGACCTCTATCTGCTACACTGGGTAGGGCGTTACCCATTCTCCGAGACCGTCCGTGCTTTGGTGGAACTGCAACAGGAAGGTAAGATACGCTCTTGGGGAATGAGCAATCTGGACGTGGATGATATGGAACACATCATTACTTTGCCACACGGCAAGGACTGTGCCGCCAATCAGGTGCTCTACAACCTGAAAGACAGAGGCACCGAATATGACCTTATCCCGTGGAGCGAGCAACATAAGATTCCTGTCATGGCTTACACGCCTTTGGGCGAAGGGCGGTTGCGCAACCACAAGATATTGGCAGAGATAGCCCGCAGGCATAATTCCACTTCTACGCAAATCATGCTGGCATGGGTGATGCGTACTCAGAATGTCATAGCCATACCCAAGGCAAGTAGCATAGTTCATGTGGAGGACAATGCCCGAAGCCTTGATATTTCTCTGACAGAAGAAGATTTGAGTGACATCGACAAGGCATTTCCGGCTCCCACACACAAAATACATTTGGCAGGATGGTGATTTATTGGCATAAAAGATGTGTTATGTTACTCTGCTCAGGGGAATGGGGGATAATCAGTAACTCTTTGTCTATTTTGTCTGGCTGAATCCTTCCGCTTTCAGCAGTTCGATGATGCGCTGCTTGAACTCTCCCTGAATGAGGATTTCTCCGTCTTTCACGGAGCCTCCTACTCCGCATTTGGTCTTGAGCATCTTCCCAAGCTCTTTTAAACTGTCCTCCGGACCGACAAAGCCGGTAATGACGGTAACGGTCTTTCCGCCTCGTCCTTTTTTCTCAATACTGACCCTCAGTTTCTGTTGCTTCGGGTCGACAGTTGCCGGCTCTTCCTCTTCGTCAAGCTGATAGCTGAAGTCTGGGTTCGTGGAATATACAATGTTCAGACGATCTTTCCAGTCGTTCTTTTTCATGTGAATTTAATTTAATCTGCTTCAAAGGTATGACATTTTTCAGGAATCGTGTTCAGGGTTTACAAGAAATAGTTTAATTTTGCATTATTGATTAATTGAACACACTCCGAATGGCGGTACGAAGTCGTAAAATGACGGACAAGATTCCTGAGCCTACTTTACGCAGACTCCCGTGGTATCTTTCGAATGCAAAGCTGATGAAAGAGAAAGGGGAGAAGTATGTATCTTCTACACAGATTTCCAGACAGATAAATATCGATGCTTCGCAGATTGCCAAAGACTTGTCGTATGTGGATATTTCCGGACGCACAAGAGTGGGCTATGAAGTGGACTTGCTGATTCAGGTACTGGAGGACTTTTTAGGTTTCACGAATTTGCATAAGGCGTACCTGTTTGGTGTGGGAAGTCTGGGAGGAGCATTGCTCAGAGACTCCGGTCTGTCACATTTCGGACTGCAGATTGTAGGGGCATTTGACATTAACCCGAATCTGGTGGGTACGACCGTAGAGGGAATTCCCATTTACCATACCGACGAGTTTGAAGAACGTCGGGCAAAGGACGGGGTGAAAATCGGTGTGCTAACCGTACCCATCAACATTGCCCAGGATATTACAGACAAGATGGTGGCCGGGGGGATTCAGGCTGTGTGGAACTTTACTCCCTTCCGTATCCGTGTGCCGGAAACGATTGTCGTACAAAACACGTCACTGTATGCACATCTGGCAGTGATGTTCAACCGTTTGAATGAAATTATAAAGAAATAACTCCATGAAAATTATTGCTATAGGCATGAACTATAGCCTGCATTGCCATGAACTGCATGCAGGAGAAGCCTTGCCCCAGGAACCGGTTATTTTTATGAAGCCGGATTCTGCCTTGCTGAAAGACAGCAAGCCTTTTTTTATTCCCGATTTTTGTGAACAGGTGGATTACGAGACGGAAATGGTGGTGCGTATCTGCCGTCTGGGAAAAAATATTTCCGAACGTTTTGCTCATCGCTATTACGATGCTGTGACGGTAGGTATCGATTTTACAGCCCGTGATTTGCAGCGTAAGTTCCGTGCCGAAGGAAAGCCTTGGGAACTGTGCAAGGGTTTTGACAGTTCGGCTGCCATTGGCGACTGGGTGCCGGTGGAAAAGCTGGGTGACATACAGAAAGTGAATTTCCATCTGAATATTGACGGAAAGACGGTGCAGCAGGGCAATACAGCTGATATGCTGTTCTCTGTAGACCAGATTATTGCTTATGTGAGCCGTTTCTGTACGTTGAAAATCGGTGACCTGTTGTTTACCGGTACACCGGTGGGAGTAGGTCCCGTGCAAATCGGGAACCACCTGGAGGGATTTTTGGAAAATGAAAAACTTCTTGATTTTTACATACGATGAAGATAAGAGTAGGATTTGGATTCGACGTGCACAAGTTAGTGACAGGGCGTGAACTTTGGCTGGGCGGTATTCGTCTGGAACATGAAATGGGTTTGCTGGGACACTCGGATGCTGATGTGTTGATTCATGCCATTTGCGATGCTTTGTTGGGAGCTGCCAACATGCGTGACATTGGTTATCATTTTCCGGACAATTCGGCCGACTTCAAGAACATTGACAGCAAGATTCTGCTGGCAAAGACCGTAAAATTGATTGCCGGAAAAGGGTATCGGGTAGGTAATGTGGATGCCACGGTGTGCGCCGAACGTCCGAAGTTGAAAAAATTTATTCCGGAGATGCAGGAAGTGCTGGCACGGGTGATGGAGGTGGATGTGGACGACGTGTCCATCAAGGCCACCACTACAGAAAAATTAGGATTTACCGGACGTGAGGAAGGTATTTCAGCCTATGCTACGGTATTAATTGAAAAAGATTAAAGGAGGATAAAAGATGAATCCGAAGTATTCTGTGGTGATTCCGGTGTACAACCGTCCGGATGAAGTGGATGAGTTGTTGCAGAGTCTGTGCGGTCAGACATATCAAAACTTTGAAGTGGTGGTCGTAGAAGACGGTTCTGCCATTCCTTGCAAGCAGGTGGTCAAGAAGTATACGGAAATGCTGGATGTGCACTATTTTGAGAAACCGAATTCAGGACCCGGACAGACGCGCAACTATGCGGCAGAGCGCAGTCGCGGAGAGTATCTGCTGATTCTGGATTCAGACTGTATCCTGCCTGAAACGTACCTGGCTGCGGTGGAAGCGGAACTCCAGCGGGAACCGGCAGATGCGTTTGGAGGTCCCGACCGGGCACACGATTCTTTTTCGGATGTACAGAAAGCTATTAATTATGCCATGACTTCTTTCTTTACCACGGGAGGCATCCGGGGCGGCAAGAAGAAAATGGACAAATTTTATCCCCGCAGTTTTAACATGGGAGTCCGTGCCGAGGTGTACAAGGCATTGGGTGGATTCTCTGCGATGCGTTTTGGCGAAGACATAGATTTCAGTATCCGTATTTTTAAAGGAGGTTACCGTTGCCGTCTGTTTCCGGAAGCCTGGGTATGGCATAAGCGTCGTACGGACTTGAAAAAGTTTTTCAAGCAGGTACACAATTCCGGTATCGCTCGCATTGATTTGTATAAGAAATATCCTGAATCATTGAAGCTCGTGCATCTGCTTCCGGCTGTATTTACGGTTGGAGTCGTGATGGTATTGCTGGTTGCGTTTATCTGTCCGTGGAGCTTGCTCTTGTTGGCTTTGTTTGCCGTGGTTATTTTTATCGATGCTTCTATTCGCAATAAAAGTATAAAAATTGGTGCACTATCTGTCATTGCTGCGTTTATACAATTGACGGGCTACGGTTCCGGCTTTTTGCGGGCGTGGTGGAAACGTTGTATATGTGGCGGAAAGTCCTTCTCGGCTTTCGAAAAAACATTCTATAAATAAGACATTGTCCCCAATAAAATGTTCGGTAGCTCGTCGGTGTTTTTATTAAGAAATTGATGCATGAACGAGAAACTGAACATTACCCAGTGGGCGGAAGAAGACCGTCCGCGGGAAAAAATGCTGCTGCATGGTCCGGCTGCTTTAAGCAATGCCGAGCTGCTGGCCATCCTGATAGGTTCCGGCAATACAGAAGAAACAGCGGTAGAACTGATGCGGAAGGTGTTGGATGACTGCCATAACCGTTTGAGTGAGTTGGGAAAATATACGGTGGACGATCTTTGCCGTTATAAAGGAATTGGTCCGGCAAAGGCCGTGAGCATTCTGGCAGCCTCTGAATTGGGGAGGCGCAGAAGAGAGGAAGAACCTTCTGAGCGGAAGAAAATTACCAGCTCACAAGATGTGTATGCCTTTTTTTATCCCCTGATGTGCGACTTGCCGGTGGAAGAATGCTGGGTGATGTTGCTGAATCAGGCAGCCAAGGTGATTGATACGGTTAAAATTAGTCGGGGAGGACTGGCCTCCACGCAGGTCGATGTGCGTTGTATTTTGCGTGAGGCACTCTTGAAACGGGCCACTTCCATGATTCTTTGTCACAACCATCCTTCGGGAAATATTCGTCCGAGTCAGGATGACGACCGCCTGACCCATGCGCTGCTGGAAGCTGCACGTACCATGAACATCCGCTTGCTCGACCATGTGGTGGTTTCGGACGGCGATTATTACAGTTATGGAGATGAAGGCCGCCTTTAGTGTCTTTTTTTGTCGGTCGAAGATGAAAAAATGGAGATTTTTCCCTAAGTTTGCGGAAAGAATAAAGATTGAAAGATTAAAGATTATGGACAACGAAACGAAGTTGAAGATTGAGGAAAAAATCATAGATATGTTGAAGACCGTATACGACCCGGAAATACCGGTAAATGTGTACGATCTGGGCTTGATTTATAAGATAGACCTTCAGGAAAACGGAGAATTGACTATCGACATGACTTTGACCGCCCCGAACTGCCCGGCAGCAGATTTTATTATGGAAGATGTGCGTCAGAAAGTAGAATCGGTGGAAGGAGTGACTGCCGCTACGGTCAATCTGGTCTTTGAACCGGAATGGGACAAGGATATGATGACCGAGGAGGCAAAACTGGAATTAGGATTTTTGTAAGAAAAGGCTTATGGATGCGATGAAGAATGTATATTTTCTTTCGGATGCGCACTTGGGTTCGAGGGCCATTGCACACGGGCGTACGCAGGAGCGCAGGCTGGTGAACTTTTTGGACAGTATCAAGCATCGGGCAGCGGCCGTCTACTTGCTGGGCGACATGTTCGATTTCTGGTATGAGTTCAAGCTGGTGGTTCCCAAAGGCTATACCCGCTTTCTGGGAAAAATCTCGGAGCTGACTGATTTGGGAGTGGAAGTACATTTTTTTATCGGTAACCATGATATCTGGTGTGGAGACTATCTGGAAAAGGAGTGCGGCGTCATCCTGCACCGTGAGCCGCTGACCTGTGAGATTTACGGGAAAGAGTTTTTCTTAGGACACGGTGACGGACTGGGCGACAATGACCGTAAGTTCAAGTTGCTGCGCACGATGTTTCACAGCAAGACCTTGCAGCGATTGTTCTCGATGCTTCATCCGCGATGGAGCGTGGAATTTGGACTGGAATGGGCCAAACACAGTCGCCTGAAGAGGGAAGGTGGGCGTGAGCCTGATTATATGGGAGAGGATAAGGAACCGCTGGTACTATTCTCTAAAGACTATTTAAAGAGTCATCCGGACATTAATTACTTTATTTACGGGCATCGTCACATTATGCTGGATTTGATGCTGAGCCGTACGTCGCGTATGATGATTCTGGGCGACTGGATTACCGAATTTTCGTATGCGGTTTTCGATGGAGAAAATATGTTCCTGGAGCAGTATATTGAAGGGGAGACTTCGGTGTGATACTGTGTGAAAAGGATAAGAAATAATTCAGGCGCTGAGGAAGAACGTACATTCTCTTCAGCGCCTGAATTTTTATAGAGTTTGTATTGTAAGTTATCGAGCAACTTCTCCGCTTTCATGGCGGGCAAGCAGACCTTCTACTTCGGATACTTTCACCATGTTATAGTCGCCGGCAATCGTATTCTTCAGTACGGAAGCAGCCGTAGAGAAGTCCACACGTTTCTGGTTGTCTTCGTATGCATTCTGTGCATAAAGCATGGCACCACAGAATGCATCGCCTACTCCCACACAGTCAATTACGTTGTCAATATCGAACACGCGGGTGTATTTCATTTCTCCCTGTGCGTAAAGTACTCCGGCAAAAGTGTGGTGTTCTGAACTCATCACATTGCGCAGGGCAATATAGATATATTTGCAGTTTGGAATCTGCTGGCTAATTTCCTTGCAGAACTTCTCATACGCTGCGGTATCGTATTTTTCACCGCTTCGGGTGGCCTTGAAGCCGGGAGCCGGAATTCCGGTGACGAGAGCATATTCACCTTCACTTCCGAACATGATGTCACTGCTGGTCATGAGCGGGCGTAATACTTCCTGGGCTGTTTTTCCGTAGTTCCATAAGTTCTTCCGGTAGTTGATGTCGTATGAGATGGTCAGTCCCATTTCCTTGGCTATGTCGATGGCTTCCTTGCACACCTCTGCCAATCCGGGAGTCAGTGCGGCATCAATTCCCGACCAGTGGAAGATGGCTGCGTCTTTGAAAATCTCGCGCCAGTTAATCATTCCAGGCTTCAGTTCAGAGAATGAGGAGTTCTCACGGTCGTAGATAACGTTGGAGTTACGCATGGCAGCGGCTTTCTCCATGTAATAGGTACCTAAGCGATGTCCGCCGAAAAGAATGTGTTTAGTTCCGATATTGTGAGAACGGAGCTCTGCGATACAAGTCTCTCCCAGTGCATTGTCCGGCAATCGGGTAATATATTCTACCTCTCCGCCAAAGTTGGCAATGGAGATGGCTACGTTAGCTTCGCTTCCTCCATAGTTAACCAGAAAGTCACGGCTTTGCTGGATGCGCAAGTTATCGGGAGTGGTAAGACGGAGCATGATTTCTCCAAATGTTACAATCTTTTTGCTCATAATAGAAGGTTTTTCGTTTATTAGTTAGAACGTGGGCAAAAAGAAAGAGGATACTTCCTGAGGGAATCTCTCTTTGCCTTTGTTTCTGGCGCAAAGATAGTGAATTCCTTTGCAGGAGGTATCCTCTTTTAACTCTTTTAGGATTCCTGTGATTATTTGTTGTTCAGGATGTTCATGGTATCTGTAGCAATCATCAGCTCTTCGTCAGTAGGAATAACCACTACTTTTACTTTAGAGCTGTCTGTAGAAATGATAGCTTCTTTGCTACGTACTTTGTTTCTTTCCGGATCAATTTCTACGCCCAGGAAGCCCAATGTCTTGCAGACACCTGCACGGGCTGTAGCCTGATTTTCGCCTACACCACCGGTGAACAAGATTACGTCAACACCTCCCATGGCAGCTGCGTAGGCACCGATGTATTTAGTAATGCGGTAGAAATACATATTTTCTGTCAGGATAGCGCGTTCTTCACCTCTAGCTACTGCATCTTCCAGTTCGCGCATGTCGCTTGATTTTTCGAACATACCTAGTACACCGCTCTTCTTGTTCAGCAAGGTAGACATTTCGTCTGGAGTCAGACCTTCTTTCTTCATGATGTAAGTGATGGCGCCACCGTCGATGTCACCGCAGCGAGTTCCCATCATCAAGCCTTCCAGCGGAGTAAGTCCCATGGTTGTATCGATACATTTTCCGTCTTTTACGGCTGCGATTGAACCACCGTTACCGATATGGCAAGTAATGATACGGCTGCCTTCCTGCGGGATGTTCAAGAATTCACATACACGCTTTGAAACGTAGCGGTGAGAAGTTCCGTGGAAACCATAACGACGGATACCGTATTTTTCGAAATACTTGTAAGGTATCGGGTACAGGTAAGCGTAGTCCGGCATAGTCTGGTGGAATGCAGTATCGAATACAGCTACCTGCGGTACTTCCGGCAGAAGTTTCTGTACGGCGTAGATACCTTTCAGGTTGGCCGGATTGTGGAGCGGGCCCAGGTCGCAGCATTCTTCTACAGCTGCAATTACGGCGTCGTCAATCAGTACAGAACCGCTGAACTTGGTTCCTCCGTGCAGTACACGGTGGCCTACTGCTTTGATTTCGTGCAGGTTGCTTACTGCTCCATATTCTGCATTAGTCAAAGTGTCGAAAATGAACTGTACACCAGTGGTATGTTCTGGCACGTCTTTTTCAATCACTTTCTTTTCACCGTTAGGCAAAGTCAGTTTCAGGAAAGAACCCGGAAGACCGATTTTTTCAATACCTCCTTGAGCGAGGACTTCTTTTGTAGTCATTTCAAACAATTTGTATTTGATTGAAGAACTACCGCAGTTGAGTACTAATACTTTCATATCTTAATTAAATATTTTTGTAATGATGAAAACTATAATGCCACTCTGCAAGAAAAGTGAGTGGCATTATGGAAATAAATTATCGGAATCGGATGATTACTGTGCCTTGGCAGCAATAGCCTGGTTGGCAGTGATGGCAATCATCTTGTATACGTCGTCGATGCTACATCCGCGTGACAAGTCGTTTACCGGACGAGCGATACCCTGCAGGATAGGTCCTACAGCAGTAGCGTGGCCCAGACGTTCAACCAGTTTGTAAGAGATGTTTCCTACTTCCAGACAAGGAACAACCAATACATTAGCTTTTCCGGCAATTTCAGAACCCGGAGCTTTGCTTGCACCTACTCTTGGAACCAAGGCAGCATCAGCCTGCAGTTCACCGTCAATTTTCAATGCCGGGTCTAATTCTTTTGCAATTTTCAATGCTTCTACCACTTTATCTACTACTTCGTGTTTTGCAGAACCTTTGGTAGAGAAGCTCAGCATAGCTACACGCGGGTCGATGCCTGCCACTGCTTTTGCAGTCTGAGCAGTACAGATAGCGATTTGTGCCAGCTGGTTGGCATCAGGTACAGGAGTTACAGCTACGTCGCCCATTACCAATACACCGTTGTCTCCGCATTCAGGAGCGTGTGTCAGCATCAGCATAGCACCTGAAACGCAAGTGATGCCCGGAGCAGTCTTGATAATCTGCAATGCAGGACGAAGTACATCACCAGTTGTATTGCGTGCACCTGCCAATTGTCCGTCTGCGTCGCCAGCCTTGATAATCAGACAGCCCAAGTACAAAGGATTCAGCACAAGTTTGCGAGCTTCTTCGATGGTCATTCCTTTTTTCTTACGAAGTTCGCACAGCAGCTGTGCATATTCTTCTTGTTTAGGATTGTTTTCTGGGTCAATGATGGTAGCTTTGTGGATATTACCCAATCCCCATTCTTTGGCCAGGTTCATGATTTCATCGGGGTTACCCAACAAAATAAGGTCTGCTACACCGTCTGTCAATATCTGATTGGCAGCTTTCAAAGTACGTTCTTCTGTTCCTTCCGGAAGCACGATGCGCTGTTTGTTTGCTTTAGCGCGTTTAACGATTTCACTGATTAAATCCATGATTTATATGTTAAATTGTAAATGCTTGTTGTGTGCGGTAACGAGCTTTTTGTTTTCCACTTGCAAAAATAGGTATTTTTGTAATATCTAGTTTGCAAAAAGCGTTTTTTTTTGCTTTAAAGTATGCAAAAACCTTTCCATCCCTTGTAGATTTGAATAAAAAGCGGCTTAGAAGGAGATTGTTTTTTCTGATTATGTATTTTTGCACCGGTTTTCAAGATAAAATAAAAGGTATTATGATTCGACAGTGTTCTATTCTTTTTGGATGTCTGGCGTTAGGTGAACTGATTGTTTATTTGACGGGTATTAAGCTTCCTTCGAGCATCATTGGTATGCTGTTGCTGACTTTGTTTCTTCAGCTGGGCTGGATAAAACTGGAGTGGGTGCAGGGGCTTACAAATTTTCTGGTAGCAAATTTAGGATTTTTCTTTGTGCCGTCAGGAGTGGCGTTGATGCTCTATTTCGATGTGATTACGGCGCAGTTCTGGCCGATTGTAATTGCAACGCTGGTCAGCACGATTTTGGTTTTAGTAGTAACAGGTTGGGTACATCAATTGGTTCGTAAGTATGGATTTTTTCGAAAATAAATTTTTTCTGCTGGCCATTACGTTTGGCTTTTTCTTTTTGTCAAAATTGTTGCAGAAAAAAACTGGATGGGTGCTGTTGAACCCTATCCTTGTGGCAATAGCCATGTTGATCTGTTTTCTTCAGTTCACGGGAGTTTCTTATGAGACTTACTCTGAGGCTGGTTCGTTGGTGGAATTTTGGTTAAAGCCGGCTGTTGTGGCATTGGGGGTGCCTTTGTACCTGCAGTTGCGCATGATAAAGAAACAGCTGATGCCGATTCTGATTTCGCAGTTGGCCGGTTGTGTGGTTGGACTGGTTTCGGTGACGATTATTGCCAAGTTAATGGGAGCTTCTCCCGAAGTGATTATGTCGCTGGCTCCAAAGTCTGTAACCACTCCGATTGCTATGGAAGTATCGAATGCGGTAGGAGGGATTCCTTCATTGACGGCCGCTGTGGTCATTGTAGTCGGATTGTTTGGAGCAATCTGTGGGTTTAAGTTGCTTCAGGTAGGGCGTGTGGCCAGCCCGATTGCGCAGGGATTGTCCATGGGAACAGCCAGCCATGCGGTTGGTACTTCACGTGCCATGGAAGTGAGTGGCAAGTATGGTGCGTACGCAAGTCTGGGATTGACCTTGAACGGAATTCTTACCGCTTTGCTTTCGCCTACAATTTTGCATATCTTAGGATTGTATTAAGATTTTGCTCTTGTTCGGAATGAACTGAATGACCGGCTGATTTGTTATTTTCTTCAGATGTAAGTATTTGTTCGAAACAAAAAAGAAACACCTATATGATAGCATTTAAACCGATAGACCTGAGTGATAAGGAAACTGTGCAGAAATATACGTTGTGCAGTCCACGGCGTAATTGTGATTTGTCGTTTGTGAACTTGTACAGCTGGCGTTTCCTGTATCAGACGGAGATTGCGGAAACGGATGGCTTTTTACTGTTTCGTTTTTATGCAGACGGACAGCTGGCCTATATGATGCCTGTAGGTGAAGGAAGTGATATTCGTCCGGTGATTGAGGCGTTGATGGAAGATGCAAAAAGTCAAGGAGCTCCTTTCCGTTTGTTGGGGGTATGTGCCAATATGCGTGCAGAGCTGGAAAAAGCTTTCCCGGATCGGTTTAATTTTGTATCCGACCGGGATTATGCTGATTACATTTATCTGCGTTCCGACTTGTCCACATTGAAAGGGAAAAAGTTTCAGCCTAAACGAAATCATCTGAATAAGTTCAGGAACAATTATCCGAATTATACATATAAACCTTTGACTTCCGACTTAATTCCTGCATGTCTGGAGCTGGAGACTCAGTGGTGCCGGGCGAACAATTGCGCGGAGAATCAGGCCTTGGAGAACGAACGTTGCTCCATGACAGCTGCCTTGCAGCATTTGGAGCAATTGGACGTGATTGGAGGAGTGCTTTATGTGGAGGATGAGATTGTGGCCTTTACTTTTGGGGCACCCATTAACCAAACGACTTTCGATACCTGTGTGGAAAAAGCAAATACGGCTGTGGAAGGAGCGTACGCCATGATTAATTATGAGTTTGCCAATCATATTCCTTCGCAGTACATCTATATCAACCGGGAGGAAGACTTGGGATTGGAAGGGCTCCGGAAAGCCAAGCTTTCTTATCAGCCGGAAGTGATTCTTGAAAAATACATGGCGGAGTTGAAATGAGTGTGAAAGAGCAGGTCAGAATGTTATGGGCAACTTGCTTTCATGACTCGGAAGCGTTCATGGATCTTTATTTCGGTTGCCGCTATGCTGATTCCCTGAATGAGTATATGGAATCGGACGGGCAGGTAATAGCTGCTTTGCAACGTATTCCGTATCGGTTGACGTATGAAGGCATGAATGTGCCGGTTGCCTATATTTCAGGAGCTTGTACACATCCGGCATATCGGGAGCGGGGAGTGATGCGAAAATTGCTGGCCCAGGCTCATCAGAGCATGTTTCGGGAAGGGGTGCTGTTTTCTACTTTGATACCTGCAGAGGATTGGCTGAAAGGTTACTATGCCCGTTCGGGATATACCCTTTGTTTTCAACGTAGAAAAAAGTTATTAACAGCTTCTTGTTTACCTGTTGAAAACTTTTCAAATCGGTGGAAACTGGTTGAAATCCCTCCAGGAAGTGCCTTATGCGGGGATGCTTTCCGTTTTTATGACCTTTTTCAGTCTGATTGTGAAAACTGCATACAGCATAATTGGGAAGATTTCCACATCATATTGGCGGATTTACTTTTGTCGGGAGGTCAGTTGTGGGGTGCTGTAGAGGAAGATGAACTGCAGGGACTTTGCTTCTGTTTGCCGGAAGAGGAAAAACTGATAATCAAGGAAGTGGTATGCAGGGATAAGACCGTTGAACAAGCTATGCTGCGTGGATTGTCTTCTCATTACGGCTTGATGGAATTGGAATGCTATTCTTTTTCTGATGGTCAGCCTTATGAGCTAGGGATGGCAAGAATCATTCATGTAGAGGCTTTGTTCAGATTATTGGCAGGAATATGGACTGGAAACCATTATTTTAAAGTAGAAGGGGATGAGGCTCTTCCGCAAAATAATGGTTGGCATAACTTGGAAGGAGGCATGTATTCCAGAGGTGAATTGAAAGGGCAGACTTATCAAGTGGTTTCTATCAATGAACTTACCCGACAACTGTTTGATGGGAAATTCCCCTACATGAATCTGATGTTGGATTGAAGTTACATCCGGTTGTCGGCTGTCAGCATACGTTCCAGTTCTTCTGCCGTTAGCTTCAAATGGAACTGTCCGTGGTAGGCAATGGAAATGCCGCCAGTTTCTTCGGATACAATAATGGCCATGGCATCGGTTTCCTGTGATACACCTAAGGCAGCGCGATGGCGAAGTCCTAATTCTTTAGGGATTTCCAGGTTGTGTGAAACCGGAAGGATGCATCCGGCTGCTTTTATCCGTTTGTGACTGATAATCATGGCTCCATCGTGCAACGGGCTGTTCTTGAAGAAGATATTTTCAATGAGACGCTGGTTGATATTGGCATCAATCAGGTCGCCTGTACGGACAATGTCATCCAACGGGAAATCCTTTTCTATCACAATCAGTGCTCCTACCTTTCCTTTACTCATATTCAGGCAGGCCATCACGATGGGCATGATGTCTTCTTTTTCTGTGTCCGTTTTTTTGTTGCCTTTCAGGAAACGGAACAGGCTGTTGCTGCGGTGTCTGGAACCCAACGACAATAGGAAATGACGTATCTCGTCCTGGAACAAGACAATAAGTGCGATAACTCCTACACTCACCAGTTTGTCGAAAATGGAACCTAATAGTCTCATCTGGAGTACCTGTGACACGATTACCCAGATGATAATGAATACCAGGATGCCGATGAAGATATTAATGGAGCCCGACGACTTCATCAGCTTGTAGGACTTGTATAACAGAAAGGCTACCAGCAGAATGTCGAGTATATCTTTGAAACTGAGTATGTAGATGTCGAAAGGCATAATTAAAAGTATGTTGAAGTTCGTGTTTTAAATCATTGGTTTTGCAGGGCATTGAAAATCCGGACGGTTTCTACGGCTGCTTTTACATCATGTACCCTGAGCAGGTTGGCACCTTTCATCAAGGCAATGGCGTGTACGGCAGTTGTTCCGTTTAGGGCATTTTTAGGTCCCCCTCCCAATAATTTATAAATCATCGATTTGCGTGATACTCCTACAAGTATCGGAAGTTGGAATATGGAGAACTCTTCCAGTTTATTCAGTATGTCATAATTATGCTCCAGGGTTTTTCCGAAACCAAATCCCGGATCTATAATAAGGTCTTTTACGCCTGCTGCCCGGAGTTTCTCGATTTTTTCAGCAAAATAAAGGATGATTTCTTTAACCGGATGCTGGTAATGCGGATTCTTTTGCATGTTTTGTGGATTTCCCTGCATGTGCATCATGATGTAGGGCACTTTCAATTTTGCTACAATGGAAAACATGTTTGCATCCAAGTCGCCGGCAGAAATGTCATTGATGATTGCCGTACCGTATTCTTCTACGCACATTCGGGCTACGTCGGCACGGAAGGTGTCGACAGAAACAATGGCATCAGGGAACTCTCTTCGGATAACTTGTAAACCGTGTTTTAGTCGTTGCATTTCTTCTTCTGGAGATACATCTTCGGCACCTGAGCGTGAAGAATAGGCGCCAATGTCAATAATGCGGCCTCCCTCCTCTATAATCTGATGTACCCGATTGATAATATCTTCTTCCGCTTGTTTACGGCTGTCAGCATAAAAAGAATCGGGGGTTACATTGAGGATGCCCATCACCTGAGGATGGGATAAGTCCATCAGTTCTCCGTTGACATTGATGTATTTTGCAAACGTTTCTTCCATTTGTTTTTCCTTCATTTTAGCCTTGCAAAGTTACGTACAATAATTTGATTTGTGTGGGTTCTTTCTTGCGAATTTTCCTTGTTGGATAGATTTTTACCCCCTTCAATGTGCTCTTTTTTCACTTTTTGGCAAAAAAACAACTCAAAAGTTTGCAGATTACAAATTTAGTTGTACCTTTGCAACCGCAATTGAGAACGAGACTATCGGGCGTTTAGCTCAGCTGGTTCAGAGCATCTGCCTTACAAGCAGAGGGTCGGCGGTTCGAATCCGTCAACGCCCACTTAACGAATTTCTCGTAAATCATTGCTTTTTCTTTTTGGGGCGTTTAGCTCAGCTGGTTCAGAGCATCTGCCTTACAAGCAGAGGGTCGGCGGTTCGAATCCGTCAACGCCCACCTCCAAAAAGAAAGATTATTCGGGCGTTTAGCTCAGCTGGTTCAGAGCATCTGCCTTACAAGCAGAGGGTCGGCGGTTCGAATCCGTCAACGCCCACACCGAAATATAATTGTCAACTTTCCCCCTATTGGGCGTTTAGCTCAGCTGGTTCAGAGCATCTGCCTTACAAGCAGAGGGTCGGCGGTTCGAATCCGTCAACGCCCACTTCAAGCTTCGCAATTTTGCGGAGCTTTCTTTTTTTAACTTATATGCAAACATTAATTCTGGCAGATAACCAAGATGTGACTCGTTATGGTATGAAGGCTATTGCTGCCGGATTGTATCCGGTATGTGCTTATGTGGAAGCTTTGGATTGGAAGTCCTTGGCGGAATCGTTGGCTGAGTATCCTGAAGCATGTGTGGTGCTGGATTATACCTTGCTTGATTGTTCGGTGGAACAGTTGCTGGTATTGCATGAGCGTTTTCCGAAGGCTGACTTTGTATTGTTTAGTGACCAGTTGGGGCGTGATTTTGTGCGTAGAATGCTGCTTGCGGGCTCGTCATTTCATGTGTTGATGAAGGATGCGCCGTTGGCGGAAGTAAATCAATGTCTGTGTGATGTGAACGGAGGATGTCAGTTTGTTTGTGGTAAGGCGAAGGATTTGCTTCGTGAAGAAGAAAAGGAGCAAAATAGGATAGTCCCACTGACGCAAACGGAGAAAGAGATTCTACGTGCTATGGCCTTGGGGAAGAGTACAAAAGAGATTGCAGCAGAGCGTTTTCTGAGTGTATATACGGTGGCGACCCATCGTAAGAATATTTTCCGGAAACTGGAAGTAAACAATGCGCACGAAGCAATTCGTTATGCGCTCCGTGCGGGAATTGTCAATACGGTAGAATATTGTATTTGATTTGTTAAAGAGGATATTCTTCAAATGCGAATAGTGCTGTAGATAAATATCGTTCACCGGTATCAGGAAGTAGTACTACGATATTCTTTCCGGCATACTCCGGTTGTGAGGCTACTTGCAGGGCAGCATAGGTGGCTGCTCCCGCGGAAATACCCGTTAACAGTCCTTCTTTGAGAGAAAGTTCTCTTCCTGTACGGATGGCGTCATCATCGGTTACGCGGATGATTCTGTCTACTACATTGCGGTTGAATGTTTTGGGGATAAATCCGGCACCGATACCCTGTATCTTGTGCATACCGGGCTTCTCGCCTGAAAGAACGGCAGATGAATCCGGTTCTACACCGATAATCTCAATTTGTGGATTATGCTGTTTCAAGCCTTCGCCTACTCCGCTTAATGTTCCTCCTGTGCCTACTCCGGCGATGAATACATCTACTTTGCCGTCCATGTCTTCCCATATTTCCTGTGCGGTGGTATGTATATGTGCGCGAGGATTTGCGGGATTCTCAAACTGTTGCAGGATGACTGCTCCAGGAGTATTGTCTCGCAGCTCGTTGGCTTTTTCAATGGCTCCGCTCATTCCTTTGCTTCCTGGGGTGAGGACAAGTTGAGCTCCCAACGCCTTCAGCAGGTTTTGCCGTTCTATACTCATGGTTTCCGGCATGGTGAGTATGGTTTTGTAGCCTTTTACGCTGGCTACCCATGCCAGACCTACACCGGTATTTCCACTGGTGGGCTCAATGATGGTGGCTCCTTCTTTCAAAAGGCCTCTTTTTTCCGCATCTTCAATCATAGCCAATGCAATGCGGTCTTTTACGCTGCCGCCGGGATTGAAGTATTCTAACTTGGCGATAATACGTGCTTGGGTATTATGGGCCTTTTCTAAACGTTCAAGTTCCAGTAGGGGAGTATGTCCGATAAGTTCTGTAAGTTGTTTTTTTACCTGTGCCATAATTGCTTTATTTTTTTCTTTTGGGCAAAGGTAGGAGGAAAAGAGAGTGGAGGCAATACCCTTTTTAGGGTATATTATGGCATAAAAAAAGAGAAACCTGAAGTTTCTCTCCTAGTTGCGGAGGCCTGACTCGAACAGACGACCTTTGGGTTATGAGCCCAACGAGCTACCAACTGCTCCACTCCGCGATGTTTTGTTTGTAGTTGCGGAGGCCTGACTCGAACAGACGACCTTTGGGTTATGAGCCCAACGAGCTACCAACTGCTCCACTCCGCGATGTTTATTTCTTAAATGCGGTGCAAAGATACGGAGATAAATCCATATAAACAAATCTTTATGCGAAAAATATAGAAAGGTTTGCTTTTGTTTAGAATAATAAAGATTCCAAGTCGTATAATTGAAAAATAGGAAGAAAGGTAAGAGGCTTTTTTCAAATGAATTTGACACCTTATATTTGTGTAGTATGAAGAAAAACAGTACTTTTGCTCAGATTTTTATCAGTTGTGCAATAAGGAAAGATGACAGTATTAAAGACGAGAGCCAAATTGGTAGACGTTGCCCGACAACTTTTTGCGAAGAAGGGGGTGGAAGATACCACGATGAATGACATTGCCCAAGCTTCAAAGAAAGGAAGGCGGACCTTGTACACTTACTTTAAGAGTAAGGAACAGATTTACATGGCTGTGGTTGAGTCGGAACTGGAGATGCTTTCCACTCAGATGGAGAAAGCGGCAAGCAAGCCGGTATCTCCGGATAAGAAAATTCTGGAACTGATTATGACCCATCTGGATGCGATAAAAATGGTGGTATATCGTAATGGAACGTTGAGAGCCGATTTCTTTCGGGATATTTGGAGGGTAGAAGCCATGCGAAAGGAGTTCGACCGGAAGGAGACAGCGTTGTTTCGTCGCGTACTGCATGAGGGAAAGGAACTGAACCTTTTCGATATAGACAATGTGGAGATCACAGCTGATATTTTGCATTATTGTATAAAAGGTATTGAAGTGCCCTATATTCGCGGTCAGATAGGCGAAGAGCTGGACGATGAAACGGGATGGCGCTATGTGGCCAAGATTGTGTATGGCGCATTAGGGTGCAAGAAAAAAGAAAATAATCATATCGTTTAATTAAAAAATAAAGAAAATGGGATTATTAACTGGAAAGACGGCTATTGTTACCGGTGCTGCACGTGGTATTGGTAAGGCCATTGCATTGAAGTTTGCTGCAGAAGGAGCAAACATTGCCTTTACGGATTTGGTTATTGATGAAAACGGCCAGAATACAGAAAAGGAAATTGCTGCTTATGGCGTAAAAGTAAAAGGATATGCTTCAAATGCCGCAAGCTTTGAAGATACTGCAAAGGTGGTAGAACAGATTCATAATGACTTTGGTTCTGTTGATATCCTGGTGAACAATGCAGGTATTACAAAAGACGGTCTGATGATGCGTATGAGCGAAGGACAGTGGGATGCTGTGATTGCAGTCAACTTGAAATCTGCTTTCAACTTCATCCATGCATGTACACCGATTATGATGCGTCAGAAACAGGGAAGCATTATCAACATGGCTTCAGTAGTAGGTGTACACGGTAATGCAGGACAGTGCAACTATTCAGCTTCTAAGGCTGGTATGATTGGTCTGGCTAAGTCTATTGCACAGGAATTGGGTTCTCGCGGTATCCGTGCCAATGCCATTGCTCCGGGCTTCATCATTACAGAAATGACTGCTAAGTTATCTGATGAAGTGAAGGCTGAATGGAACAAACGTATTCCTTTGCGTCGTGGCGGTACACCGGAAGATGTAGCTAACATCGCTCTGTTCCTGGCTTCTGACATGTCTTCATACGTATCAGGACAGGTCATCCAGGTTGACGGTGGTATGAACATGTAATGTAATAATGTTAGTATAGAGTGAAGAATGGGGAATAGGGGAGAGTTTTCTTCAGTATTCTCTGTTCTTCATTTTTTTTGTGTATGACAGTAGTTTACGAAGATAATCACATCATAGTAGTCAACAAGACTGCTTCAGAAATAGTACAGGGCGATAAGACCGGCGATATTCCCTTGTCGGAAACCGTGAAGCAATATCTGAAAGAGAAATATGCCAAACCGGGAAACGTTTTTTTGGGGGTTACTCACCGACTGGACCGTCCGGTAAGCGGACTGGTGGTATTTGCCAAGACCAGCAAGGCATTGAGCCGTCTGAACGAGATGTTCCGTAATGGCGAAGTAAAGAAAACGTATTGGGCTATTGTAAAGCAACAGCCTAAAGAAACGGAAGGAGAACTGGTGCACTATCTGGTCAGAAACGAAAGGCAGAATAAGTCGTATGCCTACGATAAGGAAGTGAAAAATTCCAAGAAGGCTGTACTGAACTATCGTTTGATTGGTCGTTCAGAAAACTATTATCTGTTGGAAGTAGATTTGAAGACCGGACGCCATCATCAGATACGCTGTCAGCTGGCGAAGATGGGATGTCCAATTAAAGGTGATTTGAAATACGGTTTTCCGCGTTCTAACCCAGATGGAAGTATCTGCTTGCATGCCCGTAGGGTACGCTTTATTCATCCGGTGTCCAAAGAACCGATAGATTTGGTAGCTCCTCTTCCTGCAGGCAATCTGTGGAATGGTTTCGGTATGGAATAAAAATAAGAAGGAAACGCTTCACAGCGTCCCCTTCTTTTAACACATAGGCATCTTCATTTTATCTGAGATTGTAAAATAATAGAGAATTCAATTAAATGAGGTAAACAATCTCTGAACTTTATTCTATGGGGTTGGGTTTAGCCTAGTTTGTTTTGGTTGTTCATTGTCTTTGTTTATCTATAAGTAAACAAACAAAACCCGTGCCAAACTCGTAGAAAGCCTTGTAGAAGGGATTCTTATACAGAAGCTGCGGAATAATTGTGGAACGTGTGGAAATTTTCCACACGTTTATTGTGGAATTTGATAGAGCTTTAATTTGTTGTATAAAGTTTTCCGGTCAATTCCCAATAATGTAGCTGCTTTGGTTTTATTATTTCCGGTTTGTTGCAACGCTTTTAAAATCCGGTGTTTTTCGGTTTCTTCATCATGCAGGGCGAAAGTTTCTTCCATTTCCGGATTTTCGCATACCGTTTTCCGTTCGTTTATTTCTTCTCCTAAATCTTTAGCCGTGATAAATTCACCTTGAGCCAGCAAGGTAGCCCGTTTGACCACATTCTTCAGCTGGCGCAGGTTACCCGGCCATGGATATTTCTGCATAGCTTCACTGGCTTCTGCATCGAATCCTATCAATGTACGTTCCAGCTCATGGTTGGCCTGGTCCAGAAAGAAGTTAGCAAACAGCAGAATATCTTCCGGACGTTCTTTCAAGGAAGGCATCTGTAGTGTAAACTCATTGATACGATGATATAAATCTTCACGAAAATTTCCTTTTGCAATGGCCTCTTTCAGGTTTTCATTCGTAGCGCTGATAAGACGAACATCTACTTCGATTTCTTTGGTAGAACCAATTCGGCGGATACGTCGTTCCTGCAATGCACGTAACAATTGTACCTGCACTTCGTAGCTGAGGTTCCCGATTTCATCCAAAAATAATGTACCTCCATTGGCCTCTTCAAATGCACCGGCTTTATCATTCAAGGCACCGGTAAACGAACCTTTCACATGACCAAAGAATTCAGAAGCCGCCAGATCCTTAGGGATAGAACCGCAGTCAATGGCGATGAAAGGCTTTTCCGAACGTTTGCTCAATTGGTGAATGCGGTGGGCCACATATTCTTTTCCGGTTCCGCTGGCTCCATTAATCAGTACCGACATTTGTGTAGGAGCTACCAGTCCTACGTAGTTGTATAATTTTCGAGCCTCTTCACTTTCTCCTTCCAGAAAACCATGAGCTGTTTGTGCAGCGTTTTTTTCTTTTCCGCTTTCTGCAGGAGTTTTCTCCTGATGAATAGCTTCTTTGATTTTTTTCAGTAATTCGTCAGGTTGTACCGGTTTCGAAATATAATCAGTGGCTCCTTCCTTCATGGCGCGTACGGCACTTTGAATTTCCGCATAGCTGGTCATGATGATGAAGGGCACCTGATTGCCCTGCTCACGAAGCCATGACAGCAGGCTTAGTCCGTCCTGGTCGGGAAGACGCAAATCAGACAAGATAAGGTCGAAGTCGCGGGTGCCAATCTGCTTACGTGCCTTGGCCTGCGTACTTGCTGTCTCCACTTCGAACCCTTTTTTCCTCAGCCATGTTTTTAGCATGGTAGAAAAAGTCAAATCATCCTCAACGATTAAAATAGACGGAACCATGTGATTTTTTGTTTAATTGATGGTACAAAAATAGTGAAAAAAGTGATAAACAGAAAATATAGTAAAGGTTATTGGTAGATGAGTGTTTTAGGATGATTGTTTGAAGAAACGATAGATAGGAAAGTTATAAGAAAGCTAAGTCTATAAATCACATCATTACAAATTCGCATCTATATTAAAAATAATCTATAACGCAGTCGTGAATAATACGGTACATTAATTTCTATAGTATGGATAATAAATGATTTAATTAAGAGGATATGGAACGAATGAGAATAGAAGTATTCTCCAATGAAGGATGCTTTACGAATGTTTGAGTCTAAATTGAGGGATGGAAGTATTGGAAAATAAACCTGCTGATTAAATAAATTATTTCAAAATCAGCAGGTTGTGTTTGAGCCGTTAATCGCTTTCATGGAATAGAATCTCACTAAAATTATTACTTTTTTATATTAGAGATGTTCACTTTTTGTTTTAATTCATAAAAGTCGTATTCGGACATCCAGGCTCGTTGTCCTTTCTCGAGCATGATTCGTTTGTTAGTCGCATAATCATGAAATTCGTAACATATTTCTGTAAATGGGCCACTGATTTCGTCAAACACACAGATGATTATTGGTTCGGAATAGAAGTCGTCTCCATTCATTTTGATGTTAGCGATATTGTAATAAGGTATTCTACCAATAATATTCACTTTTAGTTCAAGGATATCGCTTTGGTCTTGGCAATTATTAAAATCTTTTTTCAACATCCAATTGCCACAGCAATCTACGACAATTTCTTCATATCTAAATGCATCCAAGTGTAGTTGGATTCCATTATTATATATGTCATGCAAAAAGGATATAAACCAAGATGATGGCTGGTCGTCTTTATTGGAAAAAGGATAAACATTGTCATAGATTGACTTGATAATGACTTTTGAATAATTAAATTTCCGAGAAGGATTTTTAATAATATCCTTTTGAATCTTTGGGTTGGGAAAATCAATCTTTCTCAATAATTTTGTTACTAAAAGTTCTCCTTCTTCTGCATATTTCAATTTTTGTCGAGCTATTTTTTCTTGATTAAATGCAACACCAAAAAAGCGTTCCTTTAGTCTATCAAATTGTTCAAGGTGTAACATGTCATCCAACTCTCGTAGGCCAATGAAAAATGCTTTTGCAAATCCCTTATCTAATGCGTATGATTTATATCCTTCTCTCGCATCCCTGCTAATATCACACGTGGCAACCACTGATATAACATGCCCCTGATAATCATTGTTACCTTCTATTATACGATTTACTATTTTTTTTAAATCAGCAAGATGTAGGTTTTTATATCTCTTGCACTGAATAAAAAAATTCAATCCAGTCGCTTTTTCGGTACAAAAAATATCCACACCGTCGTCACTACCTTTTATTCCATAAGCTCTTATGTCTTGATAATCACCAGTTATATGGAGTATGTTGCGATATAAATCCTCAAATTGTTGAGGTGACAGGTCCTCAAAATGAAGAACCCCTTTCGTAGTACTTTGAAACATTTCTTACTTAGATTAGTTCTTTTTTTTATTCGTTTTAAGTAACTCATATATTGTTGAATCTGTAAAAGTTCTCCAAATTTTTAATTCTACAGATTGGTAGTCATCGAATATTGGACTAACATATTCTATTTCAAATACTAGTCGTAGGTCATTCTTATCTTCTAGAGGAGTTCCTTCTTTGCGGAAACCAAGTCGGGCAACCTTGATTAACCATAAATCTTTTACACCTTTTCCTTTGATATATGGCATGAAGTAAAAAAGTTTATTGAGTGCAACTGTGGTAGGAAACTTTTTACCAGTGTAGTAAACTTTTGCTGATTTATCAAGAAATGCTTTTTCATTATCTTTCTTGACAAGAGAAATCAAAACATTTTTATCTTCTTTAATTATATTTCGTTTTGACATCATTTTATCATAGCTGGTATCATTATTATCATGAACTATGAAGTTTTCAGTTATAGGATGTTCTCCATATTCTTCGAATAGAGAGAGTAAATCTAACTGGATAGCTTTATGCTTTCTTTTGACAGTTATATTCTCTTGTCCTTCAAAAACACCAGTATTTACTATGGCATTAGCAAGCATTTTGATGACAGGTACTGCGACGCTATTCCCGATGAGCTTCATCCAACGTGCACGGGTTGGAGGCAAAAGAAAATTTGCGGGAAATCCTTGAATACGACACGCTTCTTGTTTTGAAATTTGTCTATAATTCCCTGCTCTGTAGACAGATTCCATGAATTTTGCACGAAAATCCTCAATATTGTCTGCGTTGAGATTTTCCGTGGTCACATAGTCATTGGTATCACTTGCTACTAAGGTTGGATAAATCTTGCAAGTTGGTAAGAAGATACGATTGATACCAGCGAGTCCTGTGCTGATTTTAGTGTTTTTAAAATCATATCTTTCTTCAATACATTTGACGGCACCTATTGCTTCAAGCATAAATAATGTATCTAGTGCATTGATTTTACGTTTTTTCAGTTCCTTACTCGACTTTAATGTGTCAAAGTTGATGATGCCGTTTTTAGCTTGATTCAATACCCATTTTGCATCATCCGATAAATCATTACTGACTTCACGTACCTTGTAAAGATAAGACACTCGTTTAAGAATTCCTTTCTCTACGAGAACTTCTAGGTCACTTTCTTTAATACTTGAATCGAGCTCTTGAAAATGTTTAATATTGAGCGGATTACCATCAAGTTCGCCATATTTGTCTTTTCTGCGGTTCTTCAGCAAAAGATAACAAATATTTTTTTCTCGGTCTGTTGTTTCTTGTATATCCCATGAATGTATTGTCGTACTACCATTGCGTAAATCATTGAACAGGAAATAATCATTGAAGCCTTTCTCATTACAAGAAAGACTCCATCGTGCATTGTTGTCATTTGATTGGCGACATTCTTTGGCTTCACAATCATCCAGAACATCACTTAATTGGATACATCCGGGAGTTGCTGGAGCAAGAGCGAATTTGTCAAGATATTTCTTCTCTTTGAAACCGATTATGTAAATTCGGATTCGGGTCTGAGGGACTCCGTAATCATATGCATTGAGTACATTCACTTTTGAATAATAACCAGCTTGCTTTATTCGATTTAGAATATACTCAAGTGCTTTTGCATTTCTTGGATCAGCCAAACCTTTTACATTCTCAAAAATAAAAGCTTTAGGTCGTACTTTATTGAGGAGATATAGAGTGTCATTCCATAATTGTCCACGGTCATCGTCAAATCCAAGGTTTTTCCCTGCAATAGACCAACTTTGACAGGGTACTCCGGCAGTCATGAAATCGTGTTCCGGAAGCGTTTTCAACTTGGTAATATCTCCAAAATTGGCACTTGTGTCCTCTTTAAAATTTTGACAATATGTATTGATGGCATCTGGGGCGATTTCACTAAAGCCAATACAAGTACCACCTACACTTTGAAGTGCAAGCCGAAATCCACCAATACCAGCGAAAAGATCTATAAATGAAAAATTAGCCATGAAATTATCTTAGTATATCAACGTCAAATCCCTCAGGAGGTTCAATGCCAAGGTATTCTCTGTATATTCTTTCTTTATAATGTTTGCCTAACTTGTTGACTTCGTTGATGAAGAGCTGGTATGTTCCTTCTCCACCGATTAAATTCCAAGTTTCTTCTCCAATCAGTACGCATGGATCATGCTTCATATCAAACCAGCGTGTAGGAAGAGTCCATGAGTAGTTTTCCTTTATGCGATATGGATTATATGGAAGAGCAAAATATGCTTCTTCGATTGGACGACCTTGCATTGCAAGCAACTTGAACATTTTTTCCTTACTGACTTTGGTTTGGTCACTGTTGGGAAGAGGACCTTTTAATTCAAAAGCATAAGTTTTACCTGTTGTGTTGTTGGTTGCGAGGATATCACAAATAACGGTCACAGGAATAGGCTGACCACCGCCTTCAAGAATATATTTCAACTCTTCATTCCAATTGGGAGATAATTCACGTGTCTCTAGTTTATTTAGGACTTCTTGTATTCTCCGCAAGCTTTCTTTACCAACAAGGCCTTCTACTTTTACCTCTTGTCCGCATTGGCCATGGTAGGTTTTACCTACTGCAACAGCCAGAGACTGCCAAGCTTTTCCAAAAGGAGTAGTGAAACGTCTTTCAAAATGAGATCCCTTCCAAATTTCGTTAGGCACAAGAGCTGCATATAATGGTTTGTCTTTACTAAAGTCTTCTACAATAAAAGGATGCTTGAACAATACGTTATTCATCACTCCATCCATTAACTTTTTGATTACGGAGAGAATAGCCTCTGAAACATTATTGTGGTCTGGCTTATTGCTGTTATCATCAAAGAAGAAGAAAAACATGCTTATTCCTTTTTAGAAGTTTTGGATACTTTGATTGCAGCATTTAAGCGAACTATTTTTTCCCATTCAATGTCACCATTAGCATTGCAGTAATTTTGTACAAATTCTTGGGTAAACTTATTGATCATGCGGCTATACTCAATGAAGTATGCTTCATTTTTTTCCTTGGCTTTGGAGCCAAGAGGTTCGATAATATCTACAAATAGAGTTGGCTCTCCTGATATTAGAGTCCAAAACTTTTCACCGCAGTATTTTTCGTGATCACTATCGTTATAACCTTTGTTGTCATTACCATAGCAGCAACCTTCAATACACATCGTAGGAACAGTTTTTCGGCTTGTATTGAAAACCCGTCTGGCTGTACGGAATTGTTCTTTCTGTTTTTTCATTGAAGTGGAATTGCTCCATGCCGGACCGGATTTTACAGAGACAAAATAGTGAACTCCTTCTTTATCAAACTCAAGGTCAATACCTTCTGCGGAAGACTTATAGCCACCATATACTTCGTTAGCAACAAACATGGCAACACCTTCCATCCAGTTTCCAAAAATACTTTCTTCTGCTGATGACATGGTTGCGGAGGCAATACTTTCTACCATCTCTCCTGCTGTAATTATGTTCTTTGCTCTAAACATATATGGATTCTTACGAGAAAGGAGTTCCTTAAGATTGAGGGATTGTAGTTTTGCTATTCGATTGGCATGAAACTCACCTATATGTTTCTCTACATATTGAGTAATGCTGTTAATTAATTCAGTATTCATGGTTTTGGTATCAATTGGTTTGTTAAATTGTCCATTGCATGCCATATCTTGTCACGAAGTTCTTCTATCTGTTCCTTTATTATCAGCGTTTGCAAACGTTACAAGTTAATGGTCAAAAGGATTTTTGGACGATAGATGTACGTATATCTTTAATTGATTTTACAAAGATACTATTTTTTACGATACCCCTTCTATGTCTTTTAATATTTTGCATGCAAGCACCTGCTTTGTTTCTGCAATAACGGCTTCTGCCGCTTGTTCTGCTTCCGGGGTATAGGTCTGTGTGCCGCGTTGCTGCTCCAGCCATTTCAACATAGGAATGGCCTTTTGTGCTTCAATCATCAGGAAGGTAGGCAGCATTTTGTGGGCGGTGGCACACAAGGCTTCCATATCTTTGTTGCTGATGGCAGTTTGTAACTTTTCCATATTTTTTTGTGTTTCCTGTGCAAAGGTGCGCAGAATCTCTTTGGCAGCTTCCGGGTCATCCTCCGAGAAAGCCGTCAGCGGAGAAAAGTTATAAGGCTGGTCTGTGTGTGGCGAAGTTTCGTGGGTGTCCTTTTGAACCGGCGAGGTGTCAGGTATATTGTCCGATACGGTGAGGTGGGGCAGTGCATTTTTTACCACCTTCTTCAGTTCCGACTGGTTGAAAGGTTTCTGCAACATGCCGGCAAACCCTTTCTGCAGGAAGTCATTCTCATTCATATCCCCTCGGGCTGTGATGGCAATGACCGGAATGGACTGGGCCTGGGCAAAATTCTGGTTACGAAGGTGATGAAGCAGTTCAAATCCGTTCATGGCAGGCATCTGAATGTCCGTAAATACTAGATCGAACGTGCGGTTCTTGAGTTGTTCGATAAGTTCCTCTGGTTGTTCGCAGCATACCGCTTCTACTTTGAAGCCTTTCACTTCTTCTGCGGCATTATGTAGCATGGCTTCCGTCAAATGCATTTGTATCCGGTCATCATCGATAATGGCAATTCTCAGATGGATTTTAGGAAGAGTAATGGCCGGTTCCTTTGAGCCGGGAGCTGGTTTGGGTGAAATGGAAGGTAAAGGCATGGATACCTTGAACGTACTACCTTTTCCGGGAGCACTTTCGATGTCTATTCTTCCTAACAGAAGCTCTACCAGCTTGCGGGTGATAGATAATCCCAGTCCGAATCCTTCCTGTCCTTGTGCACTGCTCAGGCGGGTGAATTCTTTGAATATGCGTTCCTGTTCACTGGCTGTCATGCCGCATCCGGTATCGGATACGCAGAACACAAACTGATTACCGTGGTATTCTGCCTGTAGGGTAATACCTCCTGCGGCTGTAAATTTCAGGGCATTCGACAGCAGATTTTCCACAATCTGGCGTATGCGGAACGGATCACCTTCCAGGGTGAGAGTTTCCGGAAGTTTTTCCTTGAAATCCAGTTGCAGTTGCTTCTTTTCTGCTAAGGGCAGGAAACTGTTATAAATATCTGTCAGCAATTCGTGCGGATTGAAAGCTACCGGATGTAAGTCCATCTTACCTGCTTCCAGGCGGTGGTAATCCAGCAGGGAAGTGACGAGTGCCAGTAGGTGTTGTGCCGAACTTTTCATGTTCGACAAATAAAACTGCTGTCGCCGGTCGTTCACCAGGCGGATGAGTAGATCGATGTAGCCGATGATGGAACCTGCGGGGGCCTTGATGTCATGGGTGATGGTCAGCATCAACTTTTCACGGGCTACCAGCAAGTTCTCGGCATACGACTTCGCTTTTTCCAGTTCCCGTCGGTAATGGTTGTTGCGGGTGATGTCGCGTGCAATGACAATGGAGAATACCAGTACCAGTACAAAGGCGGCAATGGCAATCTTGGCCATGGTTTCAGCGGCTTCTTTCCGTATCTCTTCCTCCTGCATCAGTTTGGTGCGGGCGGCTTCCTGTTCATCGTGTTCAATGTTTTCCAGCAACTGGTTGACACGCTGGCTCAGTCCGCTTCCAATGACGCGCAGGCTGCTGATGCGAGTGTTTAGCATCTCGGTTTCCTTTTGTCGGGTCTGAAATACCTTGTGCTGAATGCCTGTAATCATGCTGCTGATGGTATCTATCGGACTGTACACTTCATCCAGGGTATCCGTGTATTCCTCCTGAATCACGTTGCTCACCTGGGTGGAATCTTCTTTTCCAGGTGCGAATACGTCAGCCAGCCTCTTGAAGAATCCTTTCTTCTTGTGATGAATGGTGTAGGAGTTATGGTGCGTAATGACTTTTCTGCGTATGTGTGGCGTACTGAGCAAAGAATCCTGTTGAGCTATCAGGCTGTCGAGCTGTTCCTGATATATCTGGTCGGTCGGCGTATTCCGCATGGCTTCCAGCACCGCATACATATTCCATTGCTTGTTCTGTAACAAGGTTCTTACGGTGTCCAGACGGGCTTGCTGCAGAGTGTCCGTCAGAATCGTTTCCAGTGTATCAATCGAAGCGTTCACTTCTTTCATCGCTTTCAGGTAGTGATAATACTCGTTCAGCTTTCCAGTACGGAGTGTCTGCCCGATACTTTCCGCGTCATACAGCTGGCTGATGATGCGGTGAGTGATGTGGCGCCGATGGTCGAGCTGGTCTCTCAGGCTGGTAGGAGTAGTCAGCAGGTTCATCTGCTGCATGGTATAGGTGAAAGCTCCTATCAGAAGCCCCACCAGCAATATGTAGCCGATAACGATTTTGAAAGAAGTGGAGAACATGGTTTAGCGGATAGATTTCGTTTTATATCTGAATCGCAGGTAATACATGATTCCGGCACTGGTAAGTCCGAAAGGAAAAGCTGCCCAGATACCGATGGCTCCCCAGCCACAGACAAATCCGAAGAGATAGCCTGCAGGTAAGGAAATCAGGAAATAGGCGATGAACGAGAACAACATCATGGGGCGTACGTCGGCAATACCTCGCAGCGCATTGGCAAAATTGATTTGCAATCCGTCGCCAAACTGATACAGCAGGAAGGGGATAATCAGTTGTGCCACCATCAGACTGACAGCTTCGTCGTTGGTAAACCAGCCGCCGATGTAGTGGCGGAGCAGGAAGATAGGTATACCTGTGATGACAATCATGGCTAGGATGATATGGAATCCGCTTTTGGCCGTGTGGCGTACATTCTCCAGGTCGTTCTGCCCGAAGAAATAGCTGATGCGTACCGATACGGCCGAGCCCATGCCGTAGTACATCATGAAGCAGACCTGCGATACTGCCATCATGATTTGATACGAGGCAAGTGCGGTACTTCCCAGCCAGCCCACCATGATAGCACTGAGGCTGAAAGAGGCCGTTTCCATTCCCATTTGTCCGGCGATGGGCCATCCTAATTTGTTCAGCAAGCCGAAATCGGACTTGTTGAGGCTGCCCTGTGCAAATCCTTTTCGGAAGGTGGCATAACGTGAGGTTCCGAAAAAGAGAATCAGGTAGGTGATAACCATCAGGATGCGTGAAGTCAGGGTGGCAATTCCGGCTCCCAACAATCCTAATTCCGGAAATCCGGCCTTTCCGTAGATCAGAAGGTAGTTTCCTATGATATTCAGCACGTTGCCTCCTAGCAGAATCCACATGGAGATACGTGTGTCGGTAATTCCGTCGGTAAATTGCTTGAAACCGTTGAACCACAGCACGAAAGGAAGTGAAGCCAGCAATACGAGGTAATACGGCCGCATGGTGGGAAGCAGTTCTTTCGGTTGTCCTAATTTATCAATGTTCCAATAAAGCACCGCCATGACCAGACACACGATTGCGGCCAGCAGCGTATTGGCTGCCAGACTGTTTTTCAGGGTACGCCCGACTTCTTCACAACGGTTTTGTCCGAACAGGCTGCCCACGATAGGGGTTAGTCCGTAACTGAAACCCGTACTGAAAATAATCGCTAAATTGAACATGTTGTTCACAAAGCTGGCTGCCGCCAGTTCATGCGTACTGTGATGCCCAATCATCAATGTGTCGGCAAAGCCTAAGATGATGACTCCAATCTGTCCGATGACAATGGGAATGCCCAGCCAGAGGAGTGCACGGTAATTTGAATGTCTCATGAAATAGCCTTATAGTAGAGTATGCTGCAATTTTCGGGAACGAAGCAACGGGTCGAAGTCGTCTGAATCTGTTCGGCAGTTACGGCACGGTATTTTCCTACCTCCTCGTTGATGTCTTCTGCTTTTCCTGTCAGTTCAAAGAAAGCCAGATTAGTTGCCACGTTCAGGTAGTTGATGTTGTTGAAAATCTGTTCGCTTTCGTAGCGGTTCTTTACCTTTTCCAGTTCCTGTTCGCTCACTGGTACGGTCTTCATTTTCTCTAGTTCCTTCCAGATGGCCTCTTCTGCCTGTTCCAGAGAAACACCTTCTACCGGTTTACCGGTGACATGAAGCAACCCTTCATCCAGGCTGCCTGAAATATAGGCATCGATGGAAGTAAACAGTTTCTGTTCCTGCACCAACGATTGGATGAACCGTGAAGAACGACCGTTCGACAGAATGTCGGTAATCATGTCGTACACGTAATAATCCGGATGCATGCGGTTGGACATGTGGAAAGCCATGTAGATGGCATCTACCGGTACCTTCCGTTCCACCGTCTTGCGGCGTACAGCCGTCTGGGGCTTTTCAGCCGGAAGCTGTCGGGGAGAAATGTTCCGTGCCGGAATCGGGCCGAACCATTTCTCTGCCAGCCGGATGGTTTCTTCGAACGAGATATGTCCCGTTACGGACAAGATGGCATTGTTCGGCGCATAAAAACGGTAGAAAAAGTCTTTCACTTCTTCCAGTGTAGCCTGAGCGATGTGTGCAATTTCCTTTCCGATAGTCGGCCAGCGGTATGGATGCGATTCGTATGCCAGTTCACGCAACAAGTGCGATGCATCCCCGTAGGGCTGGTTCAGGTTGCGCTGCTTGAACTCCTCAATCACCACCTGGCGCTGCACTTCCAGACTTTTCGGACTGAAATCCAGGCTGAGCATGCGGTCGCTTTCCAGCCAGAATCCCGTTTCTACGTTCTGGTGCGGCAGGGTGATGTAATAGTTGGTAATGTCGTTGTTGGTCCAGGCATTGTTTTCCCCTCCGGCATTCTGCACAGGAGTATCATAATCGGGGATATGAAGGGAGCCTCCGAACATCAGGTGCTCGAACAGATGGGCAAATCCCGTGTGCGACGGGTCTTCATCGCGGGCTCCCACGTCGTACAACAAGTTGAGGGCGACCATTTGTGTAGAGTCGTCCTCATTGTGTACAATCCGCAGCCCGTTAGCCAGTGTATAACGGTTTACTTGAATCATGCGGAAATCAGATTATTCAATCACGGTTGCTTTCAGAATGCGCACGTCTGTTTCCGGACGGTCGGCACGGTTGGTCTTTACAGCCTGAATCTTGTCGATGACGTCCATACCTTCTGTCACCTCTCCAAATACGGTATACGCTCCGTCCAGATGAGGCGCACCTCCTACGGTAGTATAAGCTGCAATCTGTTCACGGCTGAACTTCAGGGCCGGTTCCTTGGCTACGATGCCACGTGCCTGTGCTTCCAGGCTGTCCTGCAATTCCAACAGGCCGTCGTTATCGCCGGCTTTGCGCATCTTGTAAATTTCTTTCATGTGCTTGCGAGCCAGTTCGTTGAACACTGTTTCCAAACGCGCATCGTTCAACTGGTTCTCCATGCTGATCATCTGTGCTTCAGAGAATTTGCGTCCGGTCACAATGTAGAACTGACATCCGGAAGACTCCTTGTTCGGATTCACTTCATCACCCAAGCGGGCAGCAGCCAGCGCACCTTTCTTGTGGAAGAATTTCGGGTTGAACTCAGCTGGCAGTGTGTAACCTACATCTCCGTTACCTAATGTAGTGGTATCGGTAGCTGTCTTGCTCTGTGGGTCGCCAGCTTGAATCATAAAGTTCTTGATTACGCGGTGGAAGAGCGTACTGTCGTAAGTACCCTCTTTCGCCAGTTTGATAAAATTGTCCCTATGCTTGGGAGTTTCATTATACAGTTTGACCGTGATGTTTCCCATGGTCGTTTCCAGACGTACAAGTGTTTCGTTTCCTGTTTCCATATCGGTTGTCTTTTTCTGACCGCCGCTGCATGCCATCAGGCAGCAGGCCATCAATGTGAATAAAATAGATAATTTTTTCATGTGAAGAAAGTTGGTTTTGCAAAGGTACAAAAAAACTCTTTATCTGCTGCTTTATAAAATGTTGCTCTCAGTCTTTTTCTTTAGCTATGGCGGCTACATAGACTCTGTGTGTGCGTTGCCCCTTGGGGAGTATGCCTGTTTCAGGTGTTGTTCCCCACTTCTGAAGTTCTCTGGCCGCGGTAGTATGGCTCAAGCCGGTGAGGGCCATGTACTCTGCCACCGTCATATACGGGTGTGTGGTCAGAAAATCCTGGGCCATTTTCAGCCGTTTTTCGCTGGAGTGACGTGAAGTTTTCAGCCTGCTGGTGCCGCTTTCTCTCTCCAGCGTGCAGTGCCCTTCCGTCTTGCGAATCAGTTCTTTGTCGGCACGGAAGTTGATGTTGCGTATTTTGATGCTTCTGGCATTACGGCGGTTTTCTCCTTCCGGCTGTTCGGCCTCTTTCCCTTCCGTTATTCCTAACGAAGGAGTAAATGTGCCGATTTCATCGAGTTTGACCGAATATCCCCGGCTCATTTCGCGGGCCATGGCATCCCTCAGGGCCATAATCATGCCCCGGAGCTCTCCGGTGTTGTAGGTGGTGTGATGTGCAATGTCTTCAATCAGCTCTTCAGTAGAACATTGTCCCTTGATAATCATTCTCGGATAGAGGATGGTCTCGTTTTCGTTGTGCAGGTCTTTCATTTCCTGCATGGTGTAAGTAGCTGCCATTGGAATCAATAAATTTAAAGGGTTAGAACAATTCTTTTAAATACACTGAAGCATTCTCTGTTTCACAGTGCGGGATTTGTATTTCACAGTGTGAAATATGTATCCCACACTGTGGTTTTTGTATCCCACAGTGTGAAACAGAGAATTCTCTTTGGTGAAGGTAATTATATTTAAGGGGAAAAGCAAGAATTTGGTAGGGGAATCGGAAGAAATAATGTTGTTATAATCTCATCACCTCCTGTTCAAAGTTATCCTTATCACCTTTAGCCTTGTTACGGATTTTACTTCTATAATTATATACTGTGGCTAATGAGTATCCCAAGAAATGAGCAATTCGGTTGGCGTCGGTTACACCCAGGCGAATCAAGGCGAAAATACGTAACTCAGTGTTTAAGATTTCTCCGGGCTTAGGTTCAATTTTTCCATCTTCATTCAACAGGTTGTTGAAATCATGGATGAAGTTGGGGAATAGTTCCAAAAACGATTTATCAAACTCATTATAAAAGTTTTTACGTTCTTCACGCAGAAAGTCTGCCGAACGGATAGCTTTAAACAAATCTTCTATGCGGGAAGCCATCGCTAATTTCTCAAGTGAGCGTCTGTATTGTTCCAGTTTGTCCAGGTAGCTGACACAACGGTCCAGATAACGGGCGATGTACACTTCTTTGATTTTTCCAGTCTGCTGCAATTGCTGGTTGAGAGCTACCAGTTCTTTGTTGCTTTTTGAGAGATTCTTTCGCATGAGAGAAAGTTTTCTCAGTCCATGGTATAGGTAAAAGGCCAGTAGGATGAGATATACAGCCAATCCGGTAATGCTAAGAGTCAGGATTCTTCCTAACCGTTTTTCTTGCGCCTTTTTGTCGGAATAAGCTTTATCGATGATGGGATAGAATTCTGTGACCTCTAAAAAACGCAGGCGTGCATTACAGGCTACAGCGTCTTTCATGGAGCAGTTTACATAATTATAAGCCCTTTCCGGGTCACCTTGCTGGTACACCATGCGAGCAAGTTTTTGAAGGGCCGCGTATTCGCGAACCGATGCATTGAGGTCAATGAGGGCTGTCTGAGCAAGGTAATAGATTTCCATGTCTGTGTCTTTCTTGGCTTCGTATGCTAATGAAAGAGTATAGTATGCGTATGCTTTTTCCTGCATGTCTAAAGGAGAAGTAAGCACTTTATTCAAGATGGGAATAGCCTGATCTGCCTGCCCGCTTAATATCATTTTTTCTGCCAATACAATGTTACGGTTGCTTCCTTGAGGAAGTATTTTCAACAGGGAGTCACGATACAGTTCCGTCTTTTTCAGATACGTTTGTTTTACGTGTAGGTCTACTGTATTATCTGCCATCCATCCATAACAGGCTCTTATGGTGAAATAATAATATTCTAAGTTGGGGGAAGACAGCTCATGAGGGTGAATTGTTTGTAATTCTGTCAAGGCCTCATTGTACATGCCCATGACACCTCTTACTTCAGCCCGATTGATAGAGATTTCGATGTCTCTCTCCGGTTGAGGCTGGAGAGAGTTGTAGTATTCTTTACGACGAATATAGTGGCAGGCAGAGTCAGCCTGATAATGTAGATACAAATTAAATAGTTCTCCACAGAGTTTATAACGCTCGGTATTGTCTGTGGCATAGTTCAGTCGTTGTTTGATTTGAGATATGACAGCTTCTCTGTCGTTTTTAAATTTCTCTTTTTGGGAAATTGCTTTATCTAATTGCTCTAAGATTCGTTGCTCGGAGTCTTGTGCGGAAATGGAGATGAACCAGCCTTCTGCAATAAACAATATAAGGAAAAGTATAGATCTCATAGTTTTAAAGTTGAATATCTGATGTTATATCATTTATATTTTAGTTGTTTAAAATTTTGTTAACTTGTTGTAAACCTTCTGTTTACTTCTTTTATATGTTTATATTTTATTTCCAAAGATAAGAAATCTTTTGTCATGAATCTACTTTTGCGTTGAAAAACATTTCAACCTCAATATCATGAAACATACATTAATTTTATTGATTGTATTCTTCTTCTCGTGGGGAGGAGGACAGACTGCTCGGGCAATGGAAATAAAGAAAATGGCTCCTTCTTTCTGGTGGGCAGGAATGAAAAATCCAGAACTCCAGATTTTGTTGTATGGAGAGGATTTGGCTTTGTCGGATGTGAGTGTATCCGGCGAAGGAATTTTTCTGAAAGAAACAGTTAGGCAGGACAATCCGAATTATTTGTTGCTCTACCTTGATTTATCGGAAGCAAAGGCACAGACTTTTCAAATCCTGTTGAAAAACGGAAAAAAGAAATTGCAGATTCCATACGAACTGAAATCGCGTGTGCGGAGAGGAGAAGATGTAAAAGGTTTTACTTCAGAAGATGTGCTTTACCTGATTATGCCCGATCGTTTCGCCAACGGTAATCCTGAAAATGACGTGGTAGACGGGATGCGTGAAAAGAAGGTAGACCGTGCTGATGCGTTTGCACGTCATGGTGGTGATATTCAAGGTATATCAAATCATTTGGATTATATTGCCGATTTGGGAGTGACAGCAATCTGGCTGAATCCTACTCAGGAAAATGATATGGAAAGCGGTTCCTATCATGGATATGCCATTACAGACTATTATCAGATTGACAGACGGTTTGGAAGTAATGAAGATTTCTGTGCATTGGTAGAGAAAGCGCATGAAAAGAATCTGAAAGTAGTGATGGATATGATTTTTAATCATTGCGGAAGTGAAAATTACCTGTTTAAAGACAAACCTTCCAAAGATTGGTTTAATTACCGTTCCAATTATGTTCAAACCTCATTTAAAACGGCCAGCGTAATGGATATTCACGCCAGTGCATACGAAAAAAAGATTGCCACTGACGGGTGGTTTACTTCTGTAATGCCTGATTTCAATCAGCGTAACCGTCATGTGGTTCGTTATCTGATACAAAGCAGTATTTGGTGGATTGAATATGCGGGAATCAATGGTATTCGTCAGGATACACATCCCTATGCGGATTTTGATTTTATGAGTCAATGGTGTAAAGAGGTGTTGGATGAATATCCTTATTTCAATATTGTAGGAGAAACCTGGTTGAATAGTAATGTGCTGGTTTCTTATTGGCAGAAGGACAGTAAACTGGCTGCTCCTCAGAATTCTAACTTGCCTACGGTGATGGATTTTCCTTTGCAGGCTTTAATGAATCAGGCATTTGATGAAGAAACCGGTGAATGGGGAGGAGGGTTGTATAAGCTTTATGATTATCAGACACAAGATCTGGTATATGCCAATCCGATGAATCTGCTGACTTTTTTAGATAACCATGATACTTCCCGCTTTGCACAGACAGATGAAATGGCGAAGAACCTGAAACGTTATAAACAGGCCATGGTCTTTCTGCTCACTACCAGAGGTATTCCGCAGATTTATTATGGTACGGAAATACTGATGACCGGTGATAAAGGTAAGGGTGATGGTGATTTGCGTAAGGATTTTCCGGGAGGCTGGCAAGGAGATACGCGCAACTGCTTTGTAGAAAATGGGCGAATGGCACTGGAAAATGAAGCATTTGAGTTTACCCGTCAATTGCTAAATTGGAGAAAAGGAAATCAGGTGATAGGTAAAGGTAGTCTGAAGCATTATTCTATTCAAAACGGAGTGTATGTATATCAGCGTGAGTTTAATGGTAAATCGGTGGTAGTTATCATGAACGGAACGGACGATTCAAAAGAACTAGACCTGACTCCTTATCAGGAAATTCTTCCAAGAGAAAATGCTTTCGACGTATTGACCGGAAAAAATGTGGATTTAAGTAAGAGACTTCGCTTGGATGGAAGAGAAAACCTCATTTTGAACTTCTAAAACGTTTCTATTTTTAAACCGTGTAAAACTGCTTAATCGGTTTATTATAAGATGATTATTGTTTCTTTTGATTTATATTTTCCTTTTTGTGAAAATAAGATGAGAAAGTGACGCATAATTTTGCTTTCAGTAATTGAAAAACATAAAATCTAATCAATATTAATACCACGAAGAACTTATGAATACAAGAAAAACTTTTGCCTTTGTAGCTTTGTGTTGCTGTGCATTGTGGGCGAATGCACAGAAATTAACTTCACCGGATGGAAATCTGGTAATGGACTTTAGCTTGAACCAAAAAGGTGCTCCTGTTTATGAGTTAACTTTTAAGAACAAGCCTGTGATAAAACCCAGTACATTGGGGGTGGAATTAAAACGGGAAGATCCGGAAAAAAGGATTGGTTTTGAATGGACGGAACGTAAGGACAAGGAACGTGTGGATGAAAAGACCAATTTGATGACTGGTTTTAAAGTAAGAGAAACGCATACATCTACTTTCGATGAAACTTGGCGTCCGGTATGGGGAGAAGAAAGTGAAATACGCAATCATTACAATGAACTGGAAGTGACACTTGATCAGCCGGAAAATGACCGTTACATAGTGATTCGTTTCCGCTTGTTTAATGATGGGCTGGGATTTCGCTATGAGTTTCCGCAGCAACCTAATTTGAATTATTTCGTCATTAAGGAAGAACATACTCAGTTTGCCATGACCGGTGACCATACGGCATTCTGGATTCCGGGAGATTATGACACGCAGGAATATGACTACACGACTTCACGACTCTCTGAGATTCGTGAGAAAATGAAAACGGCGGTGACGGAAAATTCTTCGCAGTTCGTGTTTTCACCTACGGGAGTACAGACGGCTTTGATGATGAAGACGGATGATGGCCTTTATATCAATCTGCATGAAGCCGCTTTGGTGGACTATGCTTGCATGAGCTTGAACTTGGATGATAAGAATATGATATTTGAATCATGGCTGACTCCGGATGCAAAAGGAGATAAAGGTTATATGCAAACTCCTTGCAACTCGCCTTGGCGTACCGTAATCGTGAGTGACGATGCCCGTAATATCTTGGCTTCACGTATTACCCTGAATTTGAATGAACCCTGCAAGATTGAAGATACTTCCTGGATTCATCCGGTAAAATACATTGGTGTCTGGTGGGATATGATTACCAACAAAGGAACTTGGGCTTATACTGATGAGTTGCCCAGTGTGAAGCTTGGGGTGACTGACTATTCACAGACAAAGCCGAATGGCAAGCACTCAGCCAATACAGCCAATGTGAAACGTTACATCGATTTTGCGGCAAAACATGGTTTTAATGCGGTACTCGTAGAAGGATGGAATCAGGGTTGGGAAGACTGGTTTGGCAAGAGCAAAGACTATGTGTTTGACTTTGTAACTCCTTATCCGGACTTTGATGTGCAGGAAATTCATCGTTATGCGGCAAGTAAAGGTATTGAAATGATGATGCATCATGAAACTTCAGCTTCTGTCCGTAATTACGAACGTCATTTGGATAAAGCATACCAGTTTATGGTGGACAATGGGTATAACTCAGTGAAGAGCGGCTATGTGGGTGACATTATTCCTCGTGGTGAACATCACTACGGACAGTGGATGGTAAACCACTATCTGTATGCCGTGAAGAAAGCTGCTGATTATAGAATCATGGTAAATGCTCATGAAGCTGTTCGCCCGACCGGATTGTGTCGTACTTATCCGAACCTGATTGGTAATGAGTCAGCACGTGGTACAGAATACGAGTCATTTGGCGGAAATAATGTGAACCATACGACTATTCTTCCGTTTACACGTTTGATTGGTGGTCCGATGGATTATACGCCGGGTATCTTTGAGCCGGATTGCAGCAAGATGAATCCGAATAACAAATCGCATGCACGTACTACCCTAGCACGTCAGCTGGCACTTTATGTTACGATGTATAGCCCATTGCAGATGGCTGCCGATGTGCCGGAAAACTACGAACGCTTTATGGATGCTTTCCAGTTCATTAAAGATGTGGCTGTCGACTGGGATGAAACGAAGTATTTGGAAGCAGAACCGGGTGAGTTTGTGACGATTGCCCGTCGTGCAAAAGGTACCACTGACTGGTATGTAGGATGTACAGCAGGATATAACGGCCATGAATCGAAGCTGACACTTGATTTCCTGGAACCGGGAAAGAAATATGAAGCCGTGATTTATGCAGATGCCAAAGATGCAAGCTGGGATAAGAATCCGCAGGCTTATACTATCACTAAGAAGAAAGTAACGAACAAGACAAAGTTGAATTTGAAAGCAGCTGTGGGAGGTGGATATGCTATCTCAATTAAAGAAATTAAGTAACTAAGCGGGATAATAATAGGGTAACGATTGTAGTGGTTTTCAATAGGTATTAGTATAAAATTTACGGAATACTTTAATTTAATAATATGGAAATGAAGAGGAATGTAGTAAGTAGATTCCTGCTATTATGGGTAGTTGGAATGTTACTTTCCGTGCAAGTTTTTGCACAAGGACTTACCGTGAAAGGTGTAGTGAAAGATAATACTGGGATGGGCGTGATTGGAGCCAATATTCTGGTGAAAGGAACAACGAACGGAACCATTACGGATTTTGATGGTAATTTTACATTGGAAGCAAAAAAGGGAGATGTGATTGTCATTTCCTTTATCGGTTATAAAACTCAGGAACTTCCAGCTGCAGCTACAATGAATGTGACACTTCAGGATGATACGGAAGTATTGGATGATGTGGTGGTGATTGGTTATGGTTCGGTGAAGAAAAATGACGCTACCGGTTCTGTGACTGCCGTCAAGCCGGATGAACTGAGTAAGGGTATTACTACCAATGCACAGGATATGTTGACTGGAAAGGTAGCTGGTGTGAGTGTGATTTCCAATGACGGTACTCCGGGTGGAGGTGCACAGATCCGTATTCGTGGAGGCTCATCTTTGAATGCCAGCAATGATCCGCTGATTGTAATTGATGGATTGGCTATTGATAATAACGGTATCAAGGGTATGTCAAACGGACTTTCTATGGTTAATCCGGAGGATATTGAAACATTTACAGTACTGAAAGATGCTTCGGCTACCGCAATTTATGGTTCCCGTGCTTCTAATGGTGTGATTATCATTACTACAAAGAAAGGAAAAAATGGGCAGGCCCCAAAGGTTAGTTATAATGGTTCGGTGTCGGTTTCTACCATACAGAAGCGATATGATGTATTGGATGGAGATGAATATCGTACCTACGCTCAACAGATTTTTGGAGATGAACTGCCGGCTTCTTTAGGCACAGCCAATACGGACTGGCAGGATGAAATTTTCCGTCCGGCTATAAGTACAGATCATCATGTGTCTATCAATGGTGGATTGAAGAATTTACCGTATCGTATTTCTTTGGGATACAATTATAATGATGGAATTGTAAAGACTTCTAATTTCCAGAGATTTACAGCTTCTGTTAATTTAGCTCCTTCTTTCTTTGATGATCATTTGAAAGTGAATATTACGGCCAAATATATGAATGGAAAAAACCGATATGCAGATACCGGGGCTGCTATTGGAGGGGCTTTATCTATGGATCCTACCCGCCCTGTATATGGGGATGATAGTATGTATGATGTATTTGGAGGTTATTACCAGAATGCACAAGCTACATCCGACTTTTCAGATCCAAATTGGAAATACACAGCCAACAAGAATACGGCACAGAATCCGGTGGCAGCATTGGAACAGAAGGATGACAGAGCTAATAGCAATGATTTTGTAGGGAACGTGGAAGTGGATTATAAATTTCATTTTTTACCAGACTTACGTTTGCATGCCAGTTTAGGTGGTGAATATGCAGATGGTACACAGACTACCGTTTATTCGCCTTATTCATTTGCCTATAACTATTATGGAAATAATACATCTACTTCAGAGTATAAGTATAATCTGTCTTATAACGTATATGCACAATATATTAAAACATTGGGTGCACACACAATTGATGTAATGGCAGGTGGTGAAGAACAGCATTTTCATCGCAATGGCTTTACTGTAGGTAACGGATGGGACAGTTATACAGATGAGATTCATGATGCTGTACTTAAAGAGCAGACAGCTTATGCTACTCGTAATACTTTGGTTTCTTATTTTGGGCGTTTGAATTATTCTTTACTGGATCGTTATTTAGTCACTTTTACCATGCGTTGGGATGGCTCATCTCGTTTTGCTGACGGAAACCGCTGGGGTACTTTCCCTTCTTTAGCATTGGCTTGGAAAATGAAAGAGGAGAATTTTCTGAAAGATGTAAATTTTTTATCAGATTTGAAACTTAGATTAGGATGGGGTATTACCGGACAACAGGATGTGACCTCTGATTTTGCTTATATGCCTTTGTATGTGGTAAGCGATGACTATGCGCAATATCCTTTTGGAGATACTTATTATCATACTTCACGTGCTAATGCCTTTAATACAGACCTGAAATGGGAACAGACCACAACTTATAATGTGGGATTGGATTTTGGATTCCTTAATGGACGTATTACGGGTAATGTAGATGGGTACTATCGTGAAACAAATGATTTGCTGAACAGTGTGAAGATTCCTGTTGGTACAAATTTCAATGCACAGATGTTACAGAATATTGGTTCTCTGAAAAATTATGGTGTAGAATTTGCCTTTAATGTGAAACCGGTTGTCACAAAAGACTTCATGTGGGATGTGACTTATAATTTTACGTGGAATCATAATGAAATTACCAAGCTGACAGGCGGTGATGATGCAGACTATTATGTAGAAACAGGAGATAAAATTTCCAGAGGTAATAATACGAAGGTGCAGGTTAATAAGGTAGGTTATCCAGCTAATTCATTCTATGTATATCAGCAGGTATATGATGAAAATGGAAACCCGATTGAAAATATGTATGTGGATCGTAACGGAGATGGCATTATAAATAGTTCAGATAAATATATTTATAAGAAACCGGCTGCGGATTTTATGATGGGATTAACTTCCAAGATGATTTATAAGAATTGGGATTTTAGTTTTTCTTTACGTAGTAGCTTGAATAATTATGTGTATTATGACTTCCTGGCAAATAAGGCAAATGTAAGCAGTTCAGGATTATTCTCTAATACGGCTTATTCAAATACAACTGCGGAGGCTATTGCGCTTGGTTTTACAGGAAAGGGAGAATATTATATGAGTGATTACTTTGTACGTAATGCTTCATTCTTGCGTTGTGATAATATTACGTTGGGTTATTCTTTTAAAGATTTGTTTAAAACTTCTGCTTATAAAGGTATCGGAGGACGTATATATGCAACAGCGCAGAATCCGTTTATTATTACTAAGTATGAAGGCTTGGATCCGGAAGTGAAAAGTGGAATTGATTCCAATCCTTATCCGCGTGCATTTACATTCCTGTTAGGAGTTAATTTACAATTCTAATTTTATGAAAACATTAAGATGTATGAAAGCTAATTATTTGAAACATATATTTTCAGCTGCATTGGTTGTGGCCGTTTCATTGGGAAATGTATCGTGTATCAATGATTTGGACATTAGTTCTATCGACCCGCAAAGTTCATCTAGTTTTGATCAGGATGCAGCTTTTGTTAAGCAATATGCATTGTTGGGATTGACAGGGCAGAAAGGTCTTGCTGGAACTCCGGATTTGGATGGACAGGATGAAGGCGAATCGGGCTTTTACCGTACTATTTTTAATTGTCAGGAATTGCCTACAGACGAATGTGTATGGGTGTGGCAAGATAATGTCGATATTCCTCAGTTTACTAATATAGCATGGAATTCTTCAAGTCAGCGTACGGAATGGGTTTATGTGCGATTAGGTTATGACATTACGCAAATGAATTTCTTCTTGGATCAGATTGCGGATAATACAGATGAAGAATCGGTACGTCAGCGTGCAGAGGTACGTTTCTTACGCGCTTTGCATTATGCTTATTTTCTGGATTTATTTGGTAAGGCTCCATTCAAAGAACATTTTGATAATGAGCTTCCGGTAGAAAAGGGTGGAAAAGATTTGTATGATTTTATTCAGAAAGAATTGGATGAATGTGTAGCCGATATGTACGAACCGGGGCAAGCTCCTTTTGGACGTGCTGATAAAGCTGCCAATTGGTTGTTGAGAGCACGAGTATATTTGAATGCAGAGGTTTATACAGGTACGGCTGATTTTGAAAATGCAAAGCTTTATGCTGATAAAGTCATTAACAGTGGATATTATGAATTGTGTGATGATTATAAATTGATGTTTATGGCTGATAATGATGAAAATCAGAAGGCCATGAAGGAAATTATTCTTCCGATTCGTCAGGATGGTATGAAAACTCGAAATTATGGAGGATCTACTTATTTGATTTGTGGCACACGTACGGGTGGAATGCCACATATGGGTACTACTAATGGATGGTCTTGCTTGATTGCAAGAAATGCGCTGGTATATAAATTTTTTGATGAAGATGAAGTGCCTATGATTCCTGAAAATGTAGAGGTACCAGGACAGAGTGATTTTGCAAATGATGAGGCTATTGATTCATGGGATGCTCAATATGGTGTACGGACGCAGGATATGATTGAGGCAGCTGGAGATGACCGGGCTATGTTTTATTCTGGAGCAGGTGGAGGAAAGAGAACGATGGATCCGAAATCCATTACTGGTTTTCAGAGTGGTTTGTCAATTGTGAAATGGCAAAATATCCGCTCAGATGGGGCTTCTACCAGTCATACAGAATATCCAGATACGGATATACCTTTGTTCCGTTTAGCAGAAGCTTATTTGACCCGTGCTGAAGCCAACTTCCGTCTGAATCAAAAAAGTTTAGCATGGGAGGATATTAAAACATTACGTGCGAAACGTGGTTGTACCAAACAACCTACATTGAATGAACTAACAGAGATGTATTTATTGGATGAATGGTCGCGTGAATTTTATTTGGAAGGCAGACGTCGTAGCGATTTGATACGTTTTGATTGTTTTACAACTGATAAGTATTTGTGGGACTGGAAAGGTGGCGTGAAAGAAGGAAAATCAGTAAGTGATATTTATAATGTATATCCTATTCCTGCTACAGATTTGAATAATAACAATAATATGCATCAAAATGAAGGGTATTAATTTATAAGAATTTTGGTAATATGAAAAAGATAATATTTCCCATTTTATCATTAATCGGATGTATACTTCCGTTATTAACAGCTTGTAATACGGATATAGAAGATAATCCGGTTTTGCATGAAGCTGAAACTTTTGTCCTTGAGACTCCAGAAGACAAACTTTATGATTTAGGAGAAGCTCAAGATACAGTCGTCCTGACATGCACACAGCCTGCTTATGGGTTTACTGCTGCTACTACCTATAGTGTGCAGGTTTCATTGGAGGAGACATTTGTTGATGAAGCTGAAGGGGTAGAGTCTAACTATAAGGTTCTGTCTACTACTTATACATCTTCTACGGTTTTATTGAAACCTGCGGAACTGAATGCTGCGATTGTAGAATTGTGGAAACAAGCTAATCCGGATGTGGAGAATTATATAGGCACCGTGAATCCAGTGTATATTCGTCTTACAGCAGTAATTACTGGTAGTGAATTGGGAAATTCAGTTTCCAATGTAATCAAAATTAATCAGATAAAACTTGGAGAAGTCGTTTCTACCTTAGCACCTCCAGAAGAAATGTATCTTGTAGGTTCAAGTATCGGTACGTCTTGGGGTACATGGAAACCAATGGTTAGTGTGAATGGCTTGGCTGGGGAATTCTGGAGTATGGTTTATTTTGACTCAGGTGCTGAATTTAAGTTTGGTAAGTTTGAACAAGACTGGAATGGTTATTCAAAGATTCATCAGTTTAATGATAATGCTGGAGCAGGCCTTTCTGACAGTGGTGATAATATTAAGGTGGATAAAGGAGGATGGTATATAGTATACTTGATTGCTGAAGTGAATGGAGATGATTATCAGTATACCATGAATTTTTATAGCCCCAATGTGTATGTGCTGGGAAATACGGTAGGTGATTGGAATTATAATGATGCTTATTTGTTCTCTGTCCCTGAAGATAAAAACGGTAGTTTTGTGTCTCCTGCTTTAACTGCTACGGGTGAAGTCCGCATGTGTATCAAAGCAGACACTGATTGGTGGCGACTTGAGTTTACATTGAAAGATGGTGAAACAATTTTCTATCGTGAAAATAATGCTGTAAATAATGGATGGACAGACTTAGGAGAAGAGTATTCTTTAGCAGCTAATCCTGGACAGACTATTTCATTGAATTTTACAGATGGAACCGGATCTCTTAATTAAATGTGATTGATAAAAAATAAGGAGTTTCTCAATTGTATGTGAATGAGAAACTCCTTATTTTTTATGTTACTCTTTAACTTCTTTCAGCTGGAAATCTTTTCTTCGCAGAACGAAACTGTTACTCAGGTATTTCTCGCGGACAATCTTGTTCTCGGCCAGTTCTTCCGGAGTTCCCTGGAAGAGGATTTTTCCTTCAAACAGCAGATAAGCACGGTCAGTGATGCTAAGTGTTTCCTGCACGTTATGGTCTGTAATCAGAATACCGATATTCTTGTCCTTCAGCTTCCAGACAATGTGCTGGATATCTTCCACGGCAATCGGGTCTACTCCGGCAAATGGCTCATCAAGCATGATGAACTTGGGGTCGATAGCCAGACAGCGGGCAATTTCTGTACGGCGACGTTCGCCTCCGGAAAGTTGGTCCCCTAAGTTTTTGCGTACTTTCTGCAGACGGAACTCGGCAATCAGGCTTTCCAGTTTCTCTTTCTGGTATTCCGGTGATTTATTAGTCAATTCCAATACAGAAGCAATGTTATCTTCCACGCTCATTTTGCGGAATACGGAAGCCTCCTGTGCCAGGTAACCGATACCATTTTGGGCTCGTTTGTAAACAGGGTAGGAAGTTATGTCTTTATCATTTAGATAAATATGTCCTTCATTAGGGACAATCAATCCGGTAGTCATGTAGAAAGAGGTGGTCTTACCCGCACCGTTAGGGCCGAGCAGTCCTACAATTTCCCCCTGTTTCACATTGATGGAAACATGGCTCACCACTGTTCGTTTTCCGTATTTTTTGACCAGGTTCTCGGTTCGTAGCACCATTCTGCCGTCTGAAGGTAATTCAAACTTTTCGGTCGTAGATTCTTGATTTTCTTGTGCTGCCATTGTCCTTTTGTTAGCTGTTCAGTCGTGCAAAAGTAGTAAAAATCTTGGCTTCTGTGGTTCTTAATTCGAAAATCCTCCTGTCTTTTATTATAATATAGCTAAAAAGCACTACTTTTGCGTCAAACATGATTGTAATAATATGATAAAGCCTGTTACAAACCTTGGAAAATACCTCATGTTGATGGGGCGTGTATTTTCCCGTCCGGAACGTTTCCGAATGTATTTTAAGCAATACCTGAATGAAATGGTACAATTGGGTATCAATTCGATTGGTATTGTGCTGCTGATATCTTTCTTTATCGGTGCCGTAATTTGTATTCAGATTAAATTGAATATTGAAAGTCCTTGGATGCCGCGTTTCGTGGTGGGATATACCACTCGTGAAATCTTGCTGCTGGAGTTTTCATCTTCTATCATGTGTTTGATTTTAGCGGGAAAGGTTGGGTCGAACATTGCTTCGGAGATTGGTACGATGCGGGTGACGCAGCAGATTGATGCACTGGAAATTATGGGAGTAAACTCAGCCTCTTATCTGATTCTTCCAAAGATTCTGGGATTGATGACTATGATTCCTTTTCTGGTGATTTTCAGTATTTTTGCGGGAGTGATAGGTGCTTTCTGTACAGCCTGGTTTGCCGGTATCATGAATGCGACGGATTTGGAATATGGTTTACAGTATTGCTTTGTGGAATGGTATATCTGGTGTAGCTTTATTAAATCCTTATTTTTTGCCTTTATCATAGCCAGTGTGTCTGCTTATTTTGGATATACGGTAGAAGGAGGTTCTATTGCTGTCGGTAAAGCCAGTACGGATTCTGTGGTTTCAAGCAGTGTCTTGATTTTGTTTTCAGATTTGATACTTACACAATTGTTGATGGGATGATACAGCTAAATTCTATATGCAAATCATTTGAAGGACGTACAGTTCTTGAAGATATTAATTTTTCGTTTGACAACGGGAAAACCAATTTGATTATCGGGCAGAGTGGCTCTGGAAAGACGGTACTGATGAAATGTATCGTAGGGTTGCTTACCCCGGAGTGCGGGGAGATTCTGTATGACGGACGTAATCTGTTGGACATGGGAAAGAGAGAAAAGAAGGCGCTGAGACGTGAAATGGGCATGATTTTTCAAAGTGCTGCATTGTTTGACTCGCTTTCTGTGCTGGAAAATGTGATGTTCCCACTGGATATGTTCTCTAATGATACTTACCGTGACCGGGTGAAGCGGGCACAGTTTTGTCTGGATCGTGTGAACTTGATTGATGCACAGTCAAAATATCCTGGAGAAATCAGTGGGGGTATGCAGAAGCGTGTGGCTATTGCACGTGCTATTGCTTTGCAGCCGAAATACTTGTTCTGTGATGAGCCTAATTCTGGTCTTGATCCTAAAACCTCATTGGTAATTGATGATTTGATTCATGATATTACCAAAGAGTATAATATGACCACAATTATTAATACGCACGATATGAACTCTGTGATGGGTATTGGTGAAAGCATATTGTATATTTATCAGGGTCACAAGGAATGGGAAGGAACAAAAGACGAGGTGTTCAATGCTACGAACGAGCGGTTGAATAACTTCATCTTTGCTTCAGACTTGCTGCAGAAGGTGAAGAAAGAGGAAAATAGTAAGGCTCGTAAAGTTTGATATTTACAAGAGTCGGGTTGAAATAATAAGGAACGGCAGAAGGTGGATATGCTTTCTGCCGTTTTTATTTGGTTGGTTGACAAGGATTCAGAAGCCGTAAAGATTTTTTAGCTTGTCAGTTTGGTTATTGAAAGATTAAACATTATTTTTGCAACCTCTTTTGGTAAATACGAGAAATAATTAATAATTAAATAAATAAGTCGAAAATGAATATTTCATTGCAAAATGTAGACAACGTAAGCGCTGTGCTTACTGTTCAGATTGAAAAAGCTGATTATCAGGAAAAAGTTGAAAAAGCACTGAAAACTCTTCGTCAGAGAGTAAATATGCCTGGATTCCGTAAGGGAATGGTTCCTATGGGATTGATTAAAAAACAGTACGGAACTTCTGTATTGCTGGAAGAAGTTGACAAGCTGTTGCAGGAAAAAGTAGGTGAGTATATCCGTGAAAACAAAGTTAACATGCTGGGTACTCCTCTGCCGAAGGAAAATAACGCAAACTTTGAAACTGATGAGAATTTTGAATTCTCTTTCGATATCGCATTGGCTCCTGAATTCAATGTAGAATTGTCTAATAATGATACTGTTGACTACTATGATATTAACGTAACTGACGAAATGGTAGATCAGCAGGTAAATATGTACAGACAGCGTACTGCTAAGTATGACAAGGTTGAAGACTATCAGGATAAGGATATGCTGAAAGGTTTGTTGGCTGAGCTGGATGAAAACGGCAATACAAAAGAAGGTGGTGTGCAGGTAGAAGGTGCAGTAATGATGCCTTCATACATGAAGAACGATGACCAGAAAGCAATCTTCAACGGTGCAAAGGTAAATACAGTATTGGTATTTAACCCGTCAGTTGCTTTCGATAACAATGAAGCTGAGTTGGCTTCTCTGTTGAAAGTGAAGAAAGAAGAAGTAGCTAATTACAAAGGCAACTTCAGCTTCCAGATTGAAGAAATCACTCGTATGATTCCGGGTGACTTAACTCAGGAACTGTTTGATCAGGTATTGGGTGAAGGAAAGGCTCACAGCGAAGAAGAATTCCGTGCTCAGATTAAGGAAACAATTGCAAAACAGTTTGAAGCTGACAGCGACTATAAGTTCTTGCTGGATGCACGTACTTACTTATCAGAAAAGGTTGGCAAACTTCAGTTTGCTGATGAACTGATGAAACGTATCATGTTGGAAAACAACAAGGAAAAAGGTGAAGAGTTCGTTTCTGAAAACTACGAAAAGAGCTTGGAAGAACTGACTTGGCACCTGATCAAAGAAAAACTGGTAGCTGCTAACGATATTAAGGTAGAACAAACTGACATCACTAACATGGCTAAGGAAGCTACTCGTGCACAGTTTGCTCAGTATGGTATGATTAACGTTCCTGATGAATTGTTGGAAAACTATTCAAAAGAAATGTTGAAGAAACGTGAAAGTGTAGAAGCTCTGGTGAACCGCGTGGTTGAATCTAAGTTGTCTGAAATCTTGAAAGGTCAGGTAACATTGAATCACAAAGCAGTTTCTGCAGAAGAATTCAACAAAATGTTTCAATAAGCAATTTGGCTCTCAAAATTGATTGCTAAAATATTCTAAAAAAGGAGGCTTTTAACTTGACTTCTTCTGTAAGATAGAAGTGTTTTGTACTTTTGTTTTTTCAGAAGAAAGGGGGTTAAAAGCCTCTTTTATATTGTAGAATTAATATAAGGATTATGATGGACGATTTTAGAAAATATGCTACCAAGCATCTCGGAATGAATAGTATGGTACTTGATGATGTCATCAAGTCGCAAGCAGGATACTTGAATCCGTATATTTTGGAAGAACGTCAATTGAATGTGACGCAGTTGGATGTCTTTTCTCGTTTGATGATGGATCGTATCATTTTCCTCGGAACCCAGATTGACGATTATACAGCCAATACTTTGCAGGCTCAGCTTTTGTATCTGGATTCAGTGGATTCGGGTAAAGATATTTCTATTTATATCAACTCCCCAGGTGGTTCTGTGTATGCAGGTTTAGGTATTTACGATACCATGCAGTTTATCAGTAGCGATGTGGCTACAATTTGTACAGGTATGGCAGCTTCTATGGCAGCCGTATTGTTGGTAGCTGGAAAAGAAGGAAAACGTTCAGCTTTGACTCATTCACGCGTGATGATTCATCAGCCGATGGGAGGAGCGCAAGGTCAGGCTTCAGATATTGAAATTACTGCTCGTGAAATTCAGAAGCTGAAGAAAGAGCTGTATACAATCATTGCAGATCACTCTCATACGGATTTTGATAAGGTTTGGGCAGATTCTGACCGTGATTATTGGATGACGGCATCCGAGGCTAAAGAGTATGGTATGATTGATGAAGTGCTATCTCGTAAACCTTCATTGTAACATTGTGATTTACTTAAAAACTAGATAGGCTTTGGAAGAAAAAAGGACTTCAAGAAACTCGAAAAGGAGATGTAGCTTTTGCGGTCGCACAGAAGACGAAGTGGGCTTCCTGATTACAGGAGTGAACGGATGTATCTGTGACAGTTGTGCAGAACAGGCACACGAAATCGTAAAAGAAGCGATGCATCATCAAGGACAGGGGCAAACAGATCTGAATTTGTCTGAGCTCCCTAAGCCGAAGGATATTAAAGAATTCTTAGACCAGTATGTGATCGGTCAGGATGATGCAAAACGCTATTTGGCTGTAGCGGTGTATAATCATTACAAACGTTTGCTTCAGCCTAAGGATAAGAATGATGTGGAGATTGAAAAGTCAAACATCATTATGGTGGGAAGTACTGGAACAGGTAAGACATTATTGGCTCGTACCATTGCTAAGTTGCTTCACGTACCTTTTACCATTGTAGATGCGACTGTGCTGACCGAAGCAGGGTATGTGGGAGAAGATATTGAAAGTATTCTGACACGCTTGCTTCAGGTGGCTGACTATAATGTAGAGGAGGCAGAACGGGGTATCGTTTTCATTGACGAAATTGATAAAATAGCCCGGAAAGGAGATAACCCTTCCATTACGCGTGATGTAAGCGGAGAAGGAGTACAGCAAGGCTTGTTGAAGTTGCTGGAAGGTTCTGTGGTGAATGTCCCTCCTCAGGGTGGACGTAAGCACCCTGATCAGAAGATGATTCCGGTCAATACTAAGAATATCCTGTTTATTTGCGGAGGTGCTTTTGACGGTATTGAACGAAAAATCGCTCAACGTCTGAATACAAATGTGGTAGGATATAGTGCCGCGAAGGAAGCGGTGAAAATAGACCGGGGAAATTTGATGCGGTACATTGCTCCTCAGGACTTGAAATCATTCGGTTTGATACCGGAAATCATTGGCCGTTTGCCGGTACTCACCTATTTGAACCCATTGGATCGTATGGCCTTGCGTAATATTCTTACAGAGCCCAAAAATTCAATTATCAAGCAGTATGTAAAATTGTTTGAGATGGATGGGGTGAAACTGGAATTTGAACCGGAAGTGTTTGAATATATTGTCGACAAGGCGATAGAGTACAAGTTGGGTGCTCGTGGCTTGCGTTCTATTGTGGAAACCATAATGAATGATGTCATGTTTGAAATTCCGTCACAACAGACCGAACGTTTTGTGGTGACGTTGGATTACGCCAAGCAGCAAATGGGGAAGGCAAATGTTTCCCGTCTGCAAATGGCATAATGTAAAGGTTTTTTAGTGAGAAAATAAAAGCTTCCGATGAAATATTCCCAGAAATATTTGTGTAATATGAAAAGTTGTTTATAACTTTGTTACATGCGGAAACAAAATTTCTACAATCAATGAAAATCTAAATCCAAGAACAATGGCGGAAAATATCAATTTAGTAGCAGCTCTTAAAAAGTATTTTGGATTCGATACTTTTAAAGGAAACCAGGAGGCGATTATCCGAAACTTATTATCAGGAAAGGATACGTTTGTGTTAATGCCTACAGGAGGTGGAAAGTCATTATGCTATCAGCTTCCTTCTCTGTTGATGGATGGAACTGCTATTGTGATTTCACCGCTTATTGCCCTGATGAAGAACCAGGTGGATGCTATGCGTAATTTTAGTGAGGAAGATGGTATTGCTCATTTTATTAATTCCTCATTGACAAAATCGGCTACTGATCAGGTGAAAGCCGACATCATGGCTGGAAAGACAAAGTTACTTTATGTAGCTCCTGAATCTTTGACGAAAGAGGAGAATGTAGATTTTCTGAGACACGTGAAGATTTCATTTTATGCGGTAGATGAGGCACATTGCATTTCGGAATGGGGGCATGACTTCCGACCGGAGTATCGCCGGATTCGTCCGATAATCAATGAAATTGGAAAAGCTCCGGTAATTGCTTTGACGGCAACGGCTACTCCAAAGGTAAAGATGGACATCCAAAAGAATTTGGGAATGATGGATGCAACGGAATTCCGTTCGTCATTTAATCGTCCGAATCTTTATTATGAAGTACGTGCCAAGACTGCTAATGTGGATAAAGATATTATTAAGTTCATCAAGCAGAACGAAGGCAAGTCAGGCATTATCTATTGCTTGAGCCGAAAGAAGGTAGAAGAGTTGACTGAAATATTGCTGGCAAATGGCATTAAGGCCCGCGCTTATCATGCAGGAATGGATTCTGCTACCCGTAATGGGAATCAGGATGCTTTCCTGAAGGAAGACATTGATGTGATTGTCGCTACGATTGCGTTTGGAATGGGTATTGATAAACCGGATGTACGCTTTGTGATTCATTATGATGTACCTAAGAGTTTGGAAGGGTATTATCAGGAAACCGGACGTGCAGGACGTGACGGTGGAGAAGGACAGTGTATTACATTCTATTCCAATAAGGACCTGCAGAAACTGGAGAAATTTATGCAGGGAAAGCCTATTTCAGAGCAAGAAATCGGACGTCAGCTATTGCAGGAAACAGCTGCTTACGCAGAATCTTCAGTGTGTAGAAGAAAAATTTTGTTGCATTATTTTGGAGAGGAATATACGGAAGATAATTGTGGTAATTGTGATAACTGTTTAAATCCAAAGAAACAAGTGGAGGCTCAGGATTCGTTGTGTGCAGTGATTGAAGCAATCATTGCCGTAAAAGAAAACTTTAAGCAAGATTATATTATCGATATATTGTTGGGTAAAGAAACATCTGAAGTGCTTGCGCATAAGCATGAAGACTTAGAGGTGTTTGGTTCAGGTATGGGGGAGGAAGAAAGATTGTGGAATGCAGTCATTCGTCAGGCTCTTATCGCTGGTTACCTGGCAAAGGATGTGGAAAACTATGGCTTATTGAAAGTTACGCCAGAAGGACATAAGTTCTTGAAAAAACCGAAGTTATTCAAGATAGTTGAGGATGCAGACTTTGAAGAAGAAGAGGTAGATGAAACTCCGATGAGAAGTGGAGCTTCGTGTGCAGTAGACCCCGTGTTGTATTCCATGTTGAAAGACTTGCGGAAGAAAATGGCAAAGAGACTGGATGTACCACCTTATGTGATTTTCCAGGATCCTTCTCTTGAGGCAATGGCTACTATTTATCCGGTTACTTTGGAAGAATTGCAGAATATTCCGGGCGTAGGAGCTGGAAAGGCTAAACGCTATGGTCAGGAATTCTGCGAATTGATTAAGAAGCACTGTGAAGAAAATGAAATAGACCGTCCGGAAGATTTGAGAGTGCGCACTGTAGCTAACAAATCTAAGCTGAAGGTCTCTATTATTCAGAGTATCGATAGAAAGGTAGCTTTGGATGATATTGCAGTGGCAAAAGGTATTGAATTTGGTGAGTTGCTGGATGAAATCGAAGCCATTGTATATTCAGGAACCAAACTGAATATTGACTATTTCTTGGAAGAAATCATGGATGAAGACCACATGCAGGATATTTATGATTATTTCAAGGAATCAGTAACTGATAAAATTGATGATGCAATGGATGAACTGGGTGACGACTATACAGAAGACGAAATTCGTCTGGTACGTATCAAGTTCATTTCTGAAATGGCTAATTAATCATTTATTTAATGATATTGTGCAGCTGCTTGTGAGGGGCGTTCCTTGCAAGCAGCTGTTTTATTTGATAGGTATGTGGTATAAAAAAGATGTTAACTGCTTTTTTACTTTTTGAGAAAATTCTGTATATTTGCACGCAATAAAATCTAAAGCATAAAGCCCTATGTCATTTATTGCAGATAAAGTTGTTATGGACGGATTAACTTACGATGATGTATTGTTGATTCCGGCCTATTCTGAGGTTTTACCTAAAACAGTCGAACTCTCGACTAAGTTTTCACGTAACATTGAGTTGAAAATTCCGTTTGTAACTGCAGCTATGGATACAGTTACCGAAGCACAGATGGCCATTGCCATTGCTCGTGAAGGAGGTATCGGAGTAATTCACAAGAACATGTCTATCGAGGAGCAAGCTCGTCAGGTAGCAATTGTGAAGCGTGCAGAAAACGGAATGATTTATGATCCGGTGACCATTAAGAGGGGGTCTATAGTGAAAGATGCACTCGATTTGATGGCTGAATACAAAATCGGAGGTATTCCTGTAGTAGATGATGAGAATTACTTGGTTGGTATTGTTACAAACCGTGACCTGCGCTTTGAAAAGGATTTGAATAAGCGTATTGATGAGGTGATGACAAAGGAAAACATTGTAACAACAGAGCCGGGTACAGACATGGAAACTGCTTCCAAGATTCTGCAGGAAAATAAAATTGAAAAACTTCCAGTTGTAGATAAGGATGGAAAGTTGATAGGTCTGATTACTTATAAAGATATCACAAAAGCAAAAGATAAACCAATGGCTTGCAAAGATTCTAAAGGTCGTTTGCGTGTAGCTGCCGGTGTGGGAGTAACTGCTGATACATTCGACCGTATGGAAGCTTTGGTGAACGCTGGTGTAGATGCCATTGTAATTGATACAGCTCACGGACATTCTATGTACGTGATTGAAAAGCTGAAAGAAGCTAAGAAACGTTTCCCTGGAATTGATATTGTTGTAGGAAATGTAGCTACAGGTGAAGCAGCTAAGATGTTGGCTGAAGCTGGTGCTGATGCAGTAAAAGTAGGTATCGGCCCGGGTTCTATCTGTACAACTCGTGTGGTTGCCGGTGTAGGTGTTCCTCAGTTGACAGCCGTATATGATGTAGCAAAAGCCTTGGAAGGAACTGGTATTCCTTTGATTGCAGATGGTGGTTTGCGTTATTCAGGTGATGTGGTGAAAGCATTGGCAGCTGGTGGTTGCAGTGTAATGATCGGTTCATTGGTTGCAGGTACAGAGGAATCTCCGGGTGACACAATCATCTTTAACGGTCGTAAGTTTAAATCATATCGTGGAATGGGTTCATTGGAAGCTATGGAGAATGGTTCAAAAGACCGTTATTTCCAGAGTGGAACTACCGATGTGAAAAAGCTTGTTCCGGAAGGAATCGCTGCTCGTGTGCCTTATAAAGGTTCTTTGTATGAAGTGATTTATCAGCTGGTAGGTGGTTTGCGTGCCGGTATGGGTTATTGCGGAGCTCATAATATTGAAGAGTTGCATAATGCGAAGTTTACTCGTATCACTAATGCAGGAGTTCTGGAAAGTCACCCGCACGATGTATCTATTACAAGCGAGGCACCTAACTATAGTCGTCCTCAGTAAGATAATCTTTGACTTATATAATACGGATATAATCATTCTGACGTCAGGCAGACTTGCTTTTGGTGAGTCTGTTCTGGCGGACAGGATGATTTTTTGTTTAATGAAATGATGAATCTGTTATGTATAGAATTGCGTGGTTATTCCTATGTTTGTTGATGGGATTGGAATTCTCTGTTTCTTATGCAGAAGATCGCAGGGTACTTTTCCGGATTGATGGAGAGGAAACTTCAGTAGAGGAGTTTGAGCATTATTATACTCAGGTATATGCAGTTAGTCGTGTATCTGTAGAACAGTTCTTGCCTCATTTCTTGTATTATAAGTTGAAGGTGGCAGATGCTAAAAGACAAAGCTGGGATACTATCACTGATTTCCGGTTGCAATGTAGTGCCTTGCAAAATGAAATCCTGAAATCGGAAAAGAGGGGAGTGCTCCAAAAACAAGACACTCTTTTAAATTGGGTAAGATTTCGTCAGATTTCGTTTCTTTTGCCCCAACATGCTTCTTTCGAACAGGAACGTGTAGCCAGACAGCGTATAGATTCCGTTTATACGGCTTTAAAAAATGGTATACCTTTTGAAAAACTGGCACAGCCCTATATCAAGAATCTGTTGCCTTCTCCTTATTGGGATGGCGAGTGGATTCCGGAAAGATGTCTGATAAAAGAGTTTACCGAGCAATTGAGCACATTGAAGAAGGGAAATTATTCTGCTCCATTTTTTTCTCCTTTAGGCATTCATATCGTGTATTTATTGGATCACAGGCAAGGGATATATCCATCAGGAGCGACTGGAAATGTGGCTGTGCAAAAGGTTGCTAATTCAGGTCCAACCGAGCGGAAAGATAGCCTGTTGAACAAGATTCGAATGGAGTTGTGTCAAGTTTCCGATGGTTTGCTAGCTGCGTATTGGGATAAGCGCCATGGAGGCACAAAATCAGGTAGTATTTCTGATAAGGAATTGCAGAGCTATTTTGAAAGTCATAAAAACGATTATGCGTGGGATTTGCCTCATTTTAAGGGAGGAGTGATACATTGTTTGAATAAAAAGGTGGCTTCAAAGTTGAAAAAAAGATTGAAAAAATGTCCGTTAGATAAATGGAATGAAGAAATCTCGGCTTTCTCTCAGGAGAATCCGGAATGGAAGGTTGTTGTAGAAACAGGTTTGTTTCAGATTGGAACAAATCCTTATGTGGATAAATTAGCTTTTAAATGCGGACATTTCACTCCTCGTACGGATTTACCTTATGCTTTTGTATTGGGAAAGCGCCTGAAGAAAGGGCCGGAAGACTTTCAGGATGTGCGCGATGAAGTGCTGTGTGACTATCGTTTGTGGACGGAGAGAGCACAAATGGAAGAGTTAAAGCGAGGCTTCAGGATTGAAATTAACCAAGACATTTTAAAAACCGTTAATTGTAGCGGAAAAAAGTAATTAATGCCGTATCTTCGTCCTTTGTAATGTAATGGACCAAAACAAATCAAATAGACAGAAAATGAATAAATTGATTATGACTGGTGTCTTGGCTATTTTGCTTGCCTTGACAGGAACAGTACCCGCCGTGGCACAAGATAATGTGATTGATGAAGTGGTGTGGGTTGTCGGCGATGAAGCCATTCTGAAATCAGACGTAGAGAATGAACGTTTGAATGCACAGTATGAAGGCCGCCGTTTTGATGGTGATCCCTATTGTGTGATACCGGAAGAATTGGCTGTGCAGAAACTTTTTCTTCACCAGGCAGAGATAGATAGTATTGAAGTGAGCGATCAGGAAGTTCTGCAGCAAGTAGAAACACGAATTTCATGGTTGACTGACCAGATTGGTTCAAAAGAAAAACTCGAAGAATATTACAATAAGACTTCTACCCAGATACGTGAAATGTTGCGCGAGAATATTCGTGACGGACTGACGGTACAAGAAATGCAGAAGAAGATTGTAGGAGACATCAAGCTGACTCCTGCGGAAGTGCGTAATTATTTCAGTAAGCTTCCTCAGGACAGTATTCCTTTTGTACCTACTCAGGTAGAGGTGCAGATTATTACCAGAGAACCTAAGATTAAGGAAGAAGAAATTGAACGTGTAAAGAAAGAACTGCGTGATTTTACAGATCGTATCAATAAGGGAGAAACTACTTTTTCTACGTTGGCCCGTATGTATTCAGAAGATCCGGGCTCTGCTCGTCGTGGAGGAGAATATGGTTTCACAGGTCGTGGGGAGTTGACTCTGGAGTTTGCCAATGTGGTATTTAACCTGACTGACCCGAAGAAGATTTCAAAAGTGTTTGAAACAGAATATGGTTATCATATAGCTCAGTTGATTGAAAAGCGTGGTGACCGTGTAAGCTATCGCCATATTTTGATTAAGCCTCGTGTAGATGAGAAAGAAATTGAGGCCGAACTGAATAAATTGGATACACTGGCTAACGACATTCGAAAAGGAAAAGTAACTTTTGATGAAGCGGCTACATGGGTATCTCAGGATAAAGATACACGTAACAACCACGGTTTGCTGGCTAACCCGCAGACTTCTACTTCTCGTTTTGAAATGCAGCAGCTGGCTGGCTTGATTTCTCAGGAAGTAGCAAAGACCGTAGAGGGAATGCAGATTGGCGAAGTATCCAAACCTTTTACAATGATTAATGCAAAAGGAAAAGAAGTGTGTGCTATCGTAAAATTGAAAAATCGTATTGACGGACATAAAGCTACAATCTCAGAAGACTACCAGCGTCTGAAAGACATTGTTACAGCTAATCGCAGTGAAGAAAAACTGCAAAAATGGATTGTAGAAAAACAAAAAAATACTTACGTGCGTATCAACCCGTCTTGGCGTAAGTGCGATTTTAAATATCCGGGATGGATTAAACAGTGATGAGAAAGTCTGCAATTTTTTTGTTCTTTGTGACATTTTGCCTGACCATTCTTGGCCTTTCGGCACAAGGGGGAATAGCTGTGCCTCCACAGACTGCGCGTACGAAGGTGAAGACTGAGGAGAAACAAAAGACAGAGGATTCCAAACAGCGTCCGGTAGCTAAAAGTAAAGTCTATCTGTTACATTCCGATTTGTTGCGCAAGGATGCAAGTCATCCGGATGCACAGATTGTAACCGGTAACGTAAAGTTCCGTCATGATAGTGTGTACATGTATTGCGACAGCGCATGTTACTATGATAAAGTCAGCAGTTTTGAGGCTTTTGGTAATGTGAAAATGGTACAAGGGGATACGTTGTTTCTTTATGGCGACCGGTTGTACTATGATGGATTGACGCAGATTGCCGAGATGCGTTGCAATGTCCGTATGGAAAACCGTACCACTACATTGCTGACCGATAGCCTGAATTATGACCGTGTATACAATCTGGGGTATTTCTTTGATGGAGGAACCCTGATGGATGAACAGAATGTGCTGACTTCTGAATGGGGAGAATATAGTCCTCAGACTAAGCAATCCGTATTTAATTACAATGTAAAGCTGGTGAACCCTCAGTTTACACTGACTTCGGATACCTTACGCTATAATACGGCTTCGAAGATAGCTGATATTGTCGGCCCTTCGGATATTTGGAGCGATGCCAATCACATTTATTCAGAAAAGGGTACTTATAATACCGTAACAGGTAAGGCCGATTTGTATGACCGTTCTGTGCTTACCAATCAGGGAAAGCAGCTGACCGGTGATACGCTTTTCTATGACCGTAATACAGGGGTGGGAGAAGCGTTCAGCCGGATGGTGATGACGGATACGATAAACCGGAACATGCTTACCGGAGAATATGGCTATTATAACGAGCAGACAGATTATGCCTTTGCTACGGATAGTGCCGTAGCTATAGACTATTCTCAGGGCGACAGTTTGTTTCTTCATGCGGATACTTTGCTGATGGAAACTTTCCATCAGAATACCGATTCTATGTTCCGTGAGATGAGAGCCTTTCACAAAGTACGTTTTTATCGTACCGATGTGCAGGGCACGGCCGATTCGTTAGTCTTCTCTACTGTAGACAGCTGTCTTACGATGTATCGTGACCCGATTATCTGGAACAAGAACCAGCAGCTTTTAGGCGAAGTGATAAAGGTCTATATGAACGACAGCACAATTGACTGGTCGCACATCATAGGGCAGGCACTTTCGGTAGAACGTGTGGATTCAACGATTTATAACCAGGTGACGGGAAAAGAGATGAAGTCCTATTTCACGAATGGAGAAATGCGAAAGACGGAAGTGATAGGTTCCGTACGAGTTGTTTATTATCCGATGGACTCCGACAGTACGCTGATAGGAATGAATGTATCTGAAACCAGTAAACTGGAAATCTATCTGCAAGACCGTAAGATAGAACGCATGGTGATGAGCCCCAAGTCCAATGGTGTGTTGTATCCGATGTCGCAGATTCCTGCCGGAAAAGACCGTCTGGAGAATTTTGTGTGGTTTGATTACATTCGTCCGCTCAACAAAGCCGACATCTTTAATTGGAGGGAAAAACGAGTGGAAGACCAGCTGAAGAAAAATGTACGTGGTCCGGTCGTTTTGCCGAATGCCCGATTGTTTGAAAATAAGACGGAGGAATAATATATGGGAATGTTTACAATGAGAAAGCCTCGCGGATTCCGTCATGAATACATTTATGTGGATGAACGCAAGGAAAAACTGCAGAAAATAGAAGAGACAGCCAAACGTGAACTGGGAATGCTTCCTCCTAAAGAGTTTAATCCGGAAGACATTCGTGGTAAGTTTGTAGAAGGTACTACCTATCTGAAGCGTCGCAAGGAAAGCGGACGTAAACCTCTGAGTTACGGAGCCATGTTTGTGGCTATTGTGGTATTGCTATATATTTTACATTATCTGATTACAGGAGAATTTACACTATGACATCGGGAGATGTAATCCGTTTGTTGCCGGATTCTGTAGCCAATCAGATTGCGGCAGGAGAAGTCATACAGCGTCCGGCTTCTGTGATAAAGGAGCTGGTGGAGAATGCTGTAGATGCCGGAGCAAAAAATATAGAAGTGCTGGTGACGGATGCCGGAAAAACATGTATACGTGTCATTGATGACGGACGAGGTATGTCGGAAACGGATGCCCGTATGGCTTTTGAACGTCATGCCACTTCCAAGATTCGGGAGGCGGCCGATTTGTTTGCCCTTCATACCATGGGCTTTCGTGGAGAGGCTTTGGCTTCCATCGCTGCCGTAGCACAGGTGGAACTGAAAACTTGTTCCAGTGACGACGGATTAGGTACTTTCATTCAGATTTCCGGTTCCCAGGTAGAAAAGCAGGAGGCAGTAGCCTGCCAGCGAGGCAGTGACTTCTCTGTGAAAAATCTGTTCTTCAATGTACCTGCCCGTCGGAAGTTCCTGAAATCCAATCAAACGGAATTAAGTAACATTGTAGCTGAATTCGAACGCATTGCGCTGGTCAATCCGGATATATCTTTTGTGCTGAGTCATAATGGCACCGAGATGCTGAATCTGCCGGCCATTCCTTTGCGGCAGCGTATTATGGGGGTATTTGGCAAGAAACTGAACCAGGAGCTGCTTTCATTGGACATTGATACCACCATGGTGAAAATACATGGATATATCGGTCGTCCTGAATCGGCCCGTAAGAAAGGGGCACGCCAGTTTTTCTTTGTGAATGGTCGTTATATGCGCCATCCTTATTTTCATAAAGCTGTATCCAGTGCGTACGACAACCTGATTCCGGTGGGTGAACAAGTCTCTTATTTCATTTATTTCGAAGTGGAACCTTCGGATATAGATGTCAATATACACCCTACCAAGACAGAAATCAAGTTTGAGAATGAACAAGCCGTGTGGCAGATTCTTTCGGCTGCAGTCAAAGAGACGTTAGGACGTTTCAACGCGGTACCTTCGATTGATTTTGATACAGAAGGTATGCCGGACATTCCTGCCTTTGAGAATTCTCCTTATACGGTGGCACCTCCTCAAACCAGTTTTGACCCTTCTTATAATCCGTTTAATACAGCGGCAGTGCCTCCTTCTGCTTACTCTTCTGCATCGGCAACCAATAAAGAAACGGAAAGAGAAAGCTTCGGACAGGATGTGCGAGAATGGAGTGCGCCTGCGGGTACCTCTGTACGCTCTTCCATGAATAAAGGTGGAATGCCGGATTTTGGCAGAAGCGGAAATTATACTCCTTCGTTTGGCAGTCACAAAAATCGGGTAGAATGGGAACCTTTGTTTGAAGGGCTGGAACGTACTTCATCGGATTCGGATATTCAACCGGAAGAAGAAGTACGACCGTTTTTCCCAGAATCAACAGAATGGGGACAGGCTTCTCAGGAAGATGCCGTTACTCCATCTTTCTCTAGTGAAGAAGGTGAAAAGCAGTCTCAGGAAAATTCCATGCACCATTATCAGTATAAAGGCAGCTATATCTTGACTTCTGTAAAGTCTGGGTTGATGATTATTAATCAGCAGCGTGCCCACATCCGTATTCTCTTCGACCGCTATATGGCGCAGATAGAAAATAGAAAGAATGCTTCCCAGCGAATGCTGTTTCCGGATATGGTACATTTCTCTCCTTCTGAGATACCTGTACTGGAGGAGTTTATGGACGATTTGAATGCCTTGGGATTTGATCTTAGTAGTCTGGGAGGGGGTACTTATTCTATTAACGGTATTCCAGCTGGAATTGAGGGATTGAATCCAGAGAAACTGGTTACAGATATGGTACAGACGGCGATTGAAAAAGGTTGTAAAGTGAAGGAAGAAGTACAAAGTATGCTTGCACTTTCATTGGCAAAAGCAGCAGCCATTGTACCGGGACAGGTACTGACCGATGAGGAAATGAATCGCCTGGTCGATGATTTGTTTGCCGTATCTACTCCGAACTATACGCCAGATGGAAAGACTGTACTGGCCGTATTGAAAGAAGATGATTTGGAGAAGATGTTTAAATGATAGAAATTCTACGAATAATACAACGTGTAATCCGGGTTCTCTAAAACGAGTAATCCGGATTTTTTATTAGGCTAACTCCATTTTTATTTAACTAACCATTCTTATTCTGTAAGAAAGAATAGTTGGTAAGCGTTTTTCGATATGTCCTCAAACGCTTTTGCGTTTAGACAAAAACGCCCTTGCGTTTAAGGTAAAACGTCCTTGCGTTTTACTTCAAATGCACTTGCGTTTTAGATCAAACGCACTTGCGTTTTTTTATAAGAGAAAAACTTTGTTTACTGAGGAATTTGGCTGTAAAAAAACTGCCCCATCCAGTAGAATGAGGCAGCTTGTATAAAGTCTTGTCAGATTTTTTCATTAATGAAGAATAACCCCTTCATCACTTGTCGGATTCTGAGTTAATGTGCTTCCGTTCGGGTAAGAGTTAATAGCTGTCTGTGGTATATAGTAAGTCACACGATAGTCAGTGGCCAGTACATCACTTGTAGGATGAGGTCCCGGATATTGTCTGGTCAGTGTGCCACCGTTACGGAATACATCGTAGCTGCGTTCTGCCTGATAAGCCAGTTCCAATTGACGTTCTTTGTCTACCAATTCAGCAGCGTTGGCTGAGAAAGTATTTGAGTCATAAGTCGCTTGTTCATTGATGGCACGCTTACGTATTTCATTGACATCAATTCTTGCATTTTCAAGCTGTCCTAGTTTTACGTAAGCTTCTGCACGGTTCAGGTACATTTCATCCAGACGCGAAATGATGGGTGAATGCAGTTGTGATTCCAGATTATCCTCGCGTGAACATTTAGTGATGTAGAACATCGGGTAACCATTGTTGAGAGCCATTTTATAATCAATTACACCTGTGTATGTAGCACCATTATAGTTGATGGTGTAATATTCTTCTTCAGGAGTGCGGCCTGAATAAAGGCTGATAGGATATCTGTCTTTGGGCTTATTGTTTTCGTCTACAGTCCAGCACTCTGTTCTTCCCTCATTTACAGGAAGCTGAACATAAGTATATCCTGTTCCTGCAGTATTGGGAGTAATGAAACGCAGAACTTCTGTGTATTTTCCGTTGTCATCTGTAATATATTGAGGTTCAATGAACTTAGCTCGAGCATCTACAATTCCTTCATCACCTTTTCTCCAGTCGTTACGTTTGGTCTCATCCAGCAGTTCGATGTACTTGGCACTGGCATACATTTCTCCCCATCCCATACCACCGATGTTGGAGTACATACCTCCGATGCCATAGTAGTAATCAAATCCGGGAAAGTCGGTGGCCAGACGTTTGATGACAAAGATTGCTTCCGGATAGTTTTCAGGAGCTGTTCTGGCCGATTTCATGTAATCCTCGCGTGATACCAAACGGAATTGAGGTGAGTTAATGATGAGGTCGGCATAATAGCGTGCAGAGTCGGCATATTCTGTATTGGGATTTTCATAAGTTCCACTCATGTACAGATATACTCGTGACAGCATGGCTTGAGCTGCTTCTTTTGACGCATAGTCCGCACTCTTGAATGAGGTTGTAATCAGACTTTCAGCTGTACGCAAGTCATTAATCGCTTGTTGATAAGTATCTTTTACCGTAGAACGGTCTGGCAGAGAAAGGTTTGAGATTTCCTCTTCGCTAGGAGTTCCATTTACGATAGGAACTCCAAGATTCTTATCAGGAGCCTGATAATAAGGGCGCCCGAAAGCACGGCACAGGTAGAAATACATCATACCACGTACATAGTAGCATTCTCCTAATTTGCTTTTAATTTCCGGATCATCTGTTTCTTTGGCCATGTTGATAATATTTGAGGCCTGTGCAATGGCTTTGTATCCATAGTCCCAGAAGTTCTGCAGACGGTAGTTATCTGGGGTGCGTGAGTAAGTGATGAATTCGTAGAAGGCATCAGTAGAGGCACCGCGAATCATCATGTTGTCACCAGCGTATTCGCCTAAACGGTGCATAGGGTCAGACCATGTTTTCAGCTGTGCATACATACCGTTCAGCATGTTGTCAAAAAGTACTTCCTGGTTGTCTGCTACTTGGTCGGTTGCCATGTAATTATTGGGGAATCGGTCTATGTCACAAGACGTAAATACTCCTCCTGTGATACTCAGGGATAAAAGTATAGTTGAAGTTATCTTTTTCATAAGTGTGTGCTAATTAGAAGGTTAAATTGATACCGAACATGAATTTACGTGTAGATGGATAAAGGTTTGCTCCTGCAGTACCGATTGACTTGTAGGTACCGGTAGTTTCATCGTAATATGCCGGGACTTCAGGGTCGATTCCTGAGAATCCTGTAAGTGTAAATACATTTTCAGCTGTGAAATAAATACGCATGTTCTGGATATAATATTTAGACAGGTTCAAGTTATAACCGATAGACAGAGAACGCAGTTTCAGGTAATCTCCATCTTCCAGATAACGGGTAGATGCCTTGTTTGAGTTGCTCTTGTTTCCGTAAGAGGCAGCAGGATGAGTGGCAATATCGCCTTCTTTTTCCCAGCGTGACCAACCGTCAATCAGCTTCATCTGGTTACGGTCTGTATAGGCACCATCTGAGTCGTATTCCTGGCGGGAATAGTTATAGATTTTACCTCCGAGTGAGAATCCGAATGAAGCGTTCAAGTCAATGTTCTTCCATGTCAGAGAGGTATTGAATCCACCAAACAGTTTTGGTGAAGTAGCTTCTGTCATTACTTGTTTAGCTTCAGAATAATTACTGGTTGTTTCTCCGCTACCATCGTTTTTATACCACAGAGGAGCACCGTTTTTCGGATCAACTCCTGCCCATTCGCGCAGATAGTAACGGTCGGTGCTATAACCTACTTTCAACACTTTTTCTGCTGCTCCGGCGATGCTTGTATCGTTACCACCACCACCGATAATCATCATGTTCGGGTCGTCACCATACAGCTTTTCAAGCTTGTTCTTGTTATAACCCATGTTCAGGTCAAGGCTCCATAACCAGTCTTTTGTACGGATAATGTCTCCACCAATGGTGATTTCAATACCAGAGTTGCGCATTTCTCCTACGTTCTGCCAACGACTGGTGATACCTGTCAATCCGGAAACCGGAACCTGATATAAGATGTTGGAAGTGTATTTATTGTAGTAGTCGAATACGAAACGCAGACGGTTGTTGAAGAAGTTAGCATCAATACCTACTCCAGCGGTATAAGTCTGTTCCCAAGTCAGGTCCTTGTTGCCAACCTGGCTGATAAGAATAGCAGGAATACCATTGTAGTTAGAAGAAACAGAGTACAAGCCGTATTGCGGATATTTAGAGTATGGAATATTACCTACTGAACCATAAGATGCACGTAACTTTAATACGTCTACCCAGTCGGCTTTGAACCACTTTTCGCGGTTGATGTTCCATCCTGCACTGATTGAGAAGAAGTTACCGTATTTCTTATCATCTCCAAAGTTTGAAGCCCCGTCTCGGCGAAGAGATACTTCTGCAAGATAACGGTTGTCGTAAGTATAGTTTGCCTTGGCAAAAACTGACTGTTTAGCCCATTCAGTAAGGTTTCCTCCAACTTCTTCAGGGGTAGCGGTTGCATCCAGTACCTCAAAGCCAGAAACGATACCAGTACCTTTGGCGTTGATTACTTTGGCAGATGTATCCATAAATTCATATGCCAGCAATGCCTGTACGGAGTGTTTTCCGAATATCTTGTTGAATGTCAGGTATTGGTTGGTATATCGTTGTATGTTGTTGGTCTGTTCTTCTTCTACACGTCCTTGTACTCCAGAAGCACTGTCTGTACGCGGATCTGTATAAGTAGACTGGAAGTAGCCTGTCCAACGGTAGTTATTGACAGACGTGAAAGTCAGCCAGTCAGTAATTTTTATATCAAAGTCAAAGTTCCCGGAGAACTCGTACGTTTTTCTTGCGGTATGATTTCCGTAAGAAATGGAGTTCAGATAGTTCAGGTCAGAGCTGTCCACCCATCCGCTATAACGGTCGGGTACCAGGTTGCCGTCTTCATCATATGGGCTATCCCAAGGGAACATTGTATATTTAGCAGTATAATCATATTGGGAATCATCCGTATTTTTCATCGAACCGGATATGTTCGGTTTGATAGTCAACCATGAAAATGGTTTGTAGTTGGAACGATAACGGAAGCTGTATCTGTCGTATTTGTATCCTTTTACAGTTCCTTCTTCGCTATAATATCCTAAAGAGAAATAAGAGCTCATTTTCTCGTTTCCTCCAGATAATGAAATATTATAGTCTTGCGTAAATCCAGCTTGTGATGCCAGTTCTCCCCAGTCGAAATTCGCATTTCTTAGTTCGGGGTTCCAGCGTGAGAATTTGATGTCTTCCTGATTTGGGAAAGATGCATAGTAGTCGTATAGCTCTGCTCCGTTCATTACTTCCATTTTTCCGTTTGTCATGGTGCTGACACCGAGTTTGACCGAAGCATTGATTTTCATTTTTTCGCTTTTTCCCATTTTGGTAGTTACAATGATAACACCATTGGCACCTTGTGAACCGTAAATGGCAGTTGAAGCAGCATCTTTCAATATGGTCATGTTTTCAATATCCGATGGGTTTAATACACCGGGATCTTCACCTACGATTACTCCATCTATAACCCATAACGGAGAGGTGCTTCCGCTCAGAGTCGCACGTCCACGGATTTGTACCGCACCATTAGAGCCTGGTTGTCCTGAACCTGGTGCTACGTATACTCCGGATACTTTACCGTTCAGCATATTTTCAACGGTCGGGGTAGTAACATCTTTCAGTCTGTTTTCCTTCAATGTAGACATGGCACCGGTCAAACTCTCCTTTTTCTGTACACCATATCCTACTACAACTACTTCATCCAACGTTTCGGTATCTTCGTGTAACTTGATGGTTTGTTCGCTGGTGGTAGCTGCTATTTCTACTGTTTTGTAGCCGATAAAAGAAATTTGGAGTATGGCACCGGCAGGAGCATTTAGCTCGTATTTTCCGTCAATGTCAGTGATAGTTCCGTTAGTGCTTCCTTTTACAAGTACATTTACTCCGATAACAGGCTCGCCGGTTGTAGCATCAATTACTTGTCCTTTTAATTTTTGATCTTGTTGCTGAACTGCCAGATTTGTGCCGGCTGTAGAAGAAGTTGCAAGCGCAGGCAAAGAAGTGCAGAATAGGGCACTTGCCAATACAATACAACTGCTTTTTGCAAAACATGTTTTTGAACTCATAGTAGATTAGTATTGATAATGGTTTTATATTATATTTTAGTTCGGTGGCAAATGTAATATATTTTTATAAAACGCAAACATTTTTGGAATAAATTTATTTTGTAGTTCCCTGTTTTTTAAAAAGTAAACATAACCATTTTGGTTAAAAATATTTTATTGTTTTAGACTTGTTCAGTTAGAATAAATAAAAAGGCTATCTCATTATGAGACAGCCTTTTCCCATTTCTTTAGTTAGAATATTTAGATTAGAATCCCAGTCCAGCCATATGGTTAAGCAGTTCATACACTCCACTGCAGATACCCAATACAATGACTCCGATAAGGCAGATAAACAGACCTGTACGGGCCAGAGCCGGTGTGCGGAAGGTGGCTACCGGTGCATCGTTTGGAGTGATGTACATGGCTTTCACAATCAGCAGGTAATAGTAGAGTGAAATAATCGTATTTACCAATGCCAGGAACACTACCAGCCAGTGACCGCTATGGAAAGCAGAGGCAAATACAAAGAATTTAGAGAAGAATCCGGCAAACGGAGGGATACCGGCCAGTGAGAACAGTGCCAGTGTCATAACGAAGCTCAGGCGTGGGTTGGTCTTGTACAATCCGTTATAGGTGCTTCTGTCCACCTTTCCTCCGGTGTGCTGCTCTATGGTGCTGATGACACCGAACACAGCCAGGTTGGCTACGATATAGACTACGATGTAGTACACCAGTGAAGCCATTCCCTGTTCATTTCCTCCCAGTACAGCCAGCATGATATAACCGGCCTGTGAGATACTACTGTAAGCCATGAAGCGTTTCAGGTCTTCCTGAAGGATGGCAAAGATGTTGGCAATGGTGATGGTGACCACAATGACGATGCTCAGCAAGAGACTCCAGTCGGCTACCATCTGTCCGAATACTTTTACCAGGATGCTCATCAGCGCAAAGGCGGCTGCACCTTTGGAGATGACTGACAGGTAAGCCGATACATTGGTCGGAGCTCCCTGATAGGTATCGGGTGTCCACATGTGGAAGGGCACGAGACTCAGCTTGAAGCCCAGTCCGGCAAAGAAGAACACCATCGCCATTACCTGGAGCGAGGTTCCGGTCAGGGCTGTGGTGATGCCGGCAAAGTAGGTGGTACCGGTTGTACCGTATACCATGGAGATGCCATAAAGCATCAGGGCAGAAGAGAACATGGAGTTCAGGATGAACTTGGCTCCTGCTTCCGCGCTGTGATGGCGGTATTTGTCGAAAGCCACCAGACAGGCCATCGGGATGCTGGCCAGTTCCAGGCCTACGTAGAACAGGATGAAACTGCCTGCGCTGACCATGAAATACATGCCCAGCAGCGTGCTGAGTGTCAGCATATAGAATTCTCCGGCTTTGTGACGGGTATCTTCGCGTGAGAGCCATTCCCCTGACTGCAGGAATACGAGCAGCGTGCCGGCAGTCAGTATGGTTTTTACAACAGATGCCATTTGGCTGGCATGATACATTCCTCCAAAGGCTTCTCCGCTGGCGGGTACAATGTTTAAGACCAGTTGTACGACCATCAGTGTGCAGGCCAGCGTCTGAAGCGGCTTGTGATTAGGCGTTTTCAGTATCAAGTCTGCCAACAGCATGAAGAGGATAATGGCGACCAGGCTTATTTCAGCCTGCATGGTTAATAATTCGCTCATATAATTTCTTTTAGTTTATTCAGGTTATCGGATAAGTTGGCTGATAATAGGTTCTACGCTTCCGCTGATGACATGGCTGACCCAGTAAGGAGCGAGTCCCAGTCCGGCTACAGCTATAATCAGGCAGATTACGGCAAAACGTTCGTCCCAGGTAGCGTCGGTCAGTTTCAGGTGTTCCGGGTTCTGGCAGGTGCCATACAGGATTTTTCCTACTACACGCAGGATGTACACAGCCGTGATGACAATACTCATCGTAGCGATGATGGTACAAGTGCGGTGGAACAGGTCCGGATTCTGGAATGAACCTACGAATACGGTCATTTCAGCCACGAAACCGCTCAGACCAGGCAGACCTAAGTTGGCCAGACCGGCAATGACATAACCTACGGCCAGGAAAGGCATGATTTTCATCAGTCCGCCCAGACAGCGGATGTCACGGGTGTGTGTACGGCCGTAAATCATACCGATAAGGGCAAAGAACAAGGCGGTCATCAAGCCGTGGCTCAGCATCTGCAGGATGGCACCGGTAGCACTTACACGCGTCATCATCAGCAGAGCGAATAATACCAGTCCGCAGTGGCTTACAGAAGAGTAGGCGTTGATGTATTTCAAGTCGGTCTGCACTACGGCACTGAACGCTCCGTACACCACGGAAATGGTGGTCAGTACCAGGAAGAAATCGCCCCAGATAGCGGCACCGGTCGGCATCAGGTACATGGCGATGCGGAAACATCCGTAACCTCCTAATTTCATCAATACACCGGCGTGCAGCATACTTACGGCCGTGGGGGCAGAAGCATGACCGTCGGGGCTCCATGTGTGGAAGGGGAACAAGGCACCCAGCACACCGAATCCTAGGAAGACCATCGGGAAGAAGATACGTTGCATTTCGGTCGGTATCTTGTGCTGCACGATTTCCAGGATATTCATCGTCTCGGCTCCGGCTCCGTAGTAGATGCCCAGGATACCAATCAGCAGGAAGGCAGAACCACCCATCAGCATCAAGGTCAGCTTCATGGCAGCGTATTCCTTGCGGCCGCTTCCCCACACACCAATCAGCAGGTACATCGGAATCAAAGCCACTTCATAGAACATGAACATGGTGAACAGGTCGGTTGAGATGAAGAATCCGAATACTCCGGTGCTCAGCAGGGTGAACCACAGGAAATATTCTTTGGTGAGCGGTTTCAGCTTCCAGGAAGCGAATGTACCGGTAAATACGATGATGGCACTCAGCAGCAGCATCACTACGGAGATACCGTCTACTCCTACAGAGTAACAGATGTGAAGCGGGGCATACCATACGATGCTGTCTGTGAAAAGCATTTCAGCTGTAGCTCCCGCATGGCGCTGTCCGATGTAAGACACCGTGAGGTAAGCCGCAAGTGCCAGCAATAAAGTGGAACCGGCCACCATCACTCCTCTGACTTGATTGACGTTGCGGGCAATCCATAGTCCCAACAACATCAGCAGGGGTATCAATACGAAAAGACTTAATATATTCATAAGCGTATAAGTTCTTCTTTTTTAGTTCAACAGCAAGATAATTGTCAGGACAATGATTCCTGCCAGGAAATAATGCGTGTAGGTTTGTACCTTTCCACTTTGTATGGGCTGTACGGTTTCTCCAGCTGCGTTGGTACCCCAGGCCATGAAATTCATGAACTGGTCGATGACGTGGCGGTCAAACCATGCCAATGGAGTAGAGATGCAGCGGAAGATGATTTTCTTGGTCACGAACAACCAGATTTCGTCCATGTAGAAACGCTTGTAGGCCGCACGGTGCAGAGTGCTGAAGCGTGTAGCGAGCATGTCGGCTACAGGCTGCTGTTCGCGGGCGTACATCCAGGTAGCCAAGGCAATGGCGATGACGGCAATAGCGATACTCGTACCGGCTACTGTCCAGTCGAGGTGGATGTCGTAGGATTCACCGTTGGCTGAAACGAAATGTCCGAAAGGAATAAAACCGGCTACGATGGTGACCAGCGCCAGGAACATCAGCGGGAAAGTCATGGTCAGCGGACTTTCATGCGGCATGTGGTGTGCATGCAGTTCCTTGTTTTCCTTTCCCCAGAAGATGCAGTAGTACAAGCGGAACATATAGAAAGCAGTCATTCCGGCAATGATGGCCATAATCCATCCCATCACGGGGCTGTACTGGAAGCAGGCGGTCAGGATTTCATCTTTTGAGAAGAATCCGGAGAACGGAGGGATACCTGCGATGGCCAGACAGGCAATCAGGAAGGTGATGTGGGTAATCGGCATGTATTTGCGCAGACCGCCCATGGTTTCCATTTCGTTGCTGTGTACGGCGTGGATGATGCATCCGGCTCCCAAGAAGAGCAGGGCTTTGAACATGGCGTGTGTGAACAGGTGGAACATACTGGCCATGTAACCTAAACCGCCTTCGTGCGGGTTGGCAGCCGTGCATACACCCAGTGCCACCATCATGAAACCAATCTGTGAGATGGTAGAGAAGGCCAGCACACGTTTGATGTCACTCTGTGCACAAGCTACGCTTGCGGCATAGAATGCGGTGAAAGCACCTACCCAGGCTACCAAGTGGAGTGTGTGCGGCGCGAAGCCGATGAACAAGGGGAACATACGGGCTACCAGATACACTCCGGCTACTACCATGGTAGCGGCATGAATCAGGGCAGATACCGGTGTCGGACCTTCCATGGCATCCGGCAACCAGATGTGCAGCGGGAACATGGCACTCTTTCCGGCACCACCGATGAACATCAGTCCCAATGCCCAGGGCAGCACCATTCCGGCCTGCATCAGGCGTTCGGTTCCAGGGTTGAAGGTGAAAGTCTGCATGTAGTATCCGTAGATAAGGATACCAATCAGGAAGCCCAAGTCAGCAAAACGGGTGACGATAAAGGCCTTCTTGCTGGCAGCGATTGCTTCCGGTTTGGTGTAGTAGAAACCAATAAGCAGATAGGAAGACACACCTACCAGTTCCCAGAACACATACATCTGGAAAATGTTGGTAGCTACCACCAGACCTAACATAGAGAAGGTAAACAGCGACAGAAAAGCGTAGTACCGCTGGAAGCCGACTTCACCTTTCATGTAGCCGAAAGAATAGATATGTACCATTAGTGACACTGTGGAAATAACCACCAGCATCATGACGGAAATCGGATCGAGCAAAATACCCATGTCGATGTGAAGGGAGGAAGTGAACGGCAGCCATTCAATGTTCCACGGAGTCAGCGTAGGGTAGAGGCCTTCGGCAGTACGTGGAGCAGAGAAATAATTGAATGCCGTCAGATAGCTCAGCACGGCTACCGCTCCTAACGATAGGGTACCGATTGTGCCTGCTACTCGATGAGGCATTTTCATGCCGGCCAATGCCAGAACCAGGAAGCTCAGCACCGGGAGGGCAAGTATCAGAATTGTATAATCCATAAGCAATTGAATAAAATGTGAGAAAGTTATCCTTTCAAGTCAGTAATATCATCGGTAAGCACCTGTTTCAGGTTGCGATACACATTAATAATGATGGCAATGGCTACAGCCGTTTCAGCTGCGGCAATGGCTATGCCGAACAGGCTGAAGAAATGGCCTTCCAGTTGTCCGGGGAAAAGATAACGGTTGAATACCGCGAAATTGATGTTGGTTGCATTAAGCATCAATTCTACCGAAATCAGTAAAGCCAGCAAGTTTTTGCGGGTAAAGAATCCGTAGATGCCGCAAAACAACATAACGGTACTGATGACGAGGTAGTGAACTACATGAATTTCTATTTCCATAATCTTACTGTGTTATTTTTGTTTACGTGCAATCAGTATCGCACCAATCATACAAGCTAAGAGCAATACACTGACTACCTCAAATGGTAATACAAACTGGTATTTCCCTGTACCAATCAAGGCATGTCCGATGTTTTCTACCGGAAGTTCGACTCCCTGTGGAATCAGGTTCAGGGCAAATCCGTTGGTCATAACTAAGAAAAGCACGAGAGCTGCACCGATAACAATGGTCAGCAATACACTGATGAGCTTGGCGCGGTTTATTTTGTACTTCATATTCTTGTCCGACTGGGTCAGCAGGATGGAGAATACATACAGCACCACGATACCTCCGGCGTAAACCATCAGCTGTACAGCGCTCAGGAAGGTATAGCCCAGGATTCCGTAGATGGCTCCCGTACCTAAAAGAACGAACAGCAGATAAGTAGCGGCACGCAGGATTTTTCCTGTAGTGACAGCTAAAATGGAACAAGCAATGATACAGGCTCCTACGATATAAAATACGATTTCTTGAAGTGATATATTCATATCCGTTTCGTTTTATTTATTTCTTGTTCAGTGTCATGACGAGTTTTTCTTTCTGGAATACCGCATTCTCAAAGTCATTCGTAAACTGAATGGCATTGTGAGGACAGGCATTGACGCACAGCATGCAGAACATGCAAGAGCCTAAGTTGTACTCGTATTTCACCAGGAATTTTTTCTTTTTACCGTCTTCCGTCTCACGCATTTCCGTGGTCAGCCGGATGGTGCCGTTCGGGCAGCTCATCTGACAAAGTCCGCAGGCAATGCAATGGTGATTTCCTTCTTCATCCACCGGCATCACCAGCATGGCCCGGTGACGTTCCGGAATGTGAAGTGTAGTATGGCGGTTTTCAGGATACTGTTCGGTAATTTTCTTCTGGCAGAACACTTTCATGGAAGTGCGCATACCTACCAGCAGACTCTTGACTCCACCGACATATCCTTTTAAATATTCTTTAAATCCATTCATAGTCAAAATTTTTTAATCAAAATGTCAGACCAAATACTTTGCATACGGTCATTAATAACAATACGACCAGCGAGAGCGGCATCAGGTATTTCCATTCCAGTGTCAGTACCTGATCGATACGCAAACGGGGGAAGGTCCAGCGAATCCACATGAGCAGGAAGACGATGAAGAAGGTCTTTCCAATGAACCATACAAATCCGGGGATGTAGTCCATCACCATGTTCAGTCCGTCGAGTCCGGCAATGTGCAAGGGCATCCAGCCTCCCAAGAACAGTGTAGTGGCGATACCGGCAGTAATGAACAGGTTCAAGTATTCGGCCAGATAGAAGAAGCCGAAATGCATACCCGAATATTCCGTGTGGTATCCGGCGGTCAACTCCTGTTCTGCTTCTGCCAAGTCGAACGGACCGCGGTTAGCTTCCGCGTTTCCGGCAATCAGGTAGATGACGAAAGCCATGATGGCAGGAATGTGTCCTTTGAAAATGTTCCATCCGTTGGCCTGACCTTCTACGATGGTCTGAATATCCATGGCACCACTCATTACGACCATGGTCAGTACGCTGAGGCCGATAGAAAGCTCGTAACTGATAATCATGGCTCCACTTCGTACGGCACCAATCAATGTATATTTGCTGTTACTACTCCATCCGGCCAGCAAGATACCCAATACACCGATGGAAGAAGCTGCCAGCACAAAGAAGATACCGATGTTCATGTGAAGGATTTCTCCACCTTTATTCCATGGAAGACAAGAGAATGTCAGAATGGAAGCAAGAATTACCAGGAACGGAGCCAAAGCATAAAGAAAATGGTCGGAATGCTTCAGGCTGATGATTTCCTTGGTAAGGATTTTCAATACGTCGGCAGGTACTTGCAACAAACCTCCTTTTCCTCCTACACGGTTCGGGCCGATACGGCACTGGAAAGCCGCACAGACTTTACGTTCCATGTAGATAAGAATGATGGCCAGTACCGCGTACATGACGAGGATAAATACTCCCACAGCGAGTCCTTCCAATGTAAGTGCCAGCCATTCAGGCATTACACTGCAAAGGAATGCATGAATCTGCATGAGCAGCGGGCTGAGATTATAATAATCTAAAAACATAATTCTTTTATTTTTTCAGTTTTCTGTAATGATTGTTCCTGAAGTTTGTGTGGAGATTAACGGTCAATGTCAGGGATGACAAAGTCGAGTGTACCTCCAATGGCAATTAAGTCGGCAATTTTAGCTCCACGGCAAACGGTATCCATGGCGTGAACCAACGGAAGTCCGGTGGAACGGTAGTGCAGACGGTAAGGAACTTTATCACCATGGCTCTCCAATATCACATCAAACTCACCACGACTGGTTTCTACCGATGAAGTGAATACACCCTCCGGCAACTTGATGATGGGTTTGGTCTTGGCACGGAATTCTCCTTCCGGAATATTGTCAATCAGTTGCTCGATGATATGGCAAGACTCCATGATTTCGTCCATACGTACCATGTAACGGGCAAAGGAATCACCTTCCGTGTACACAATCTCCTTGAAGTCCACCTTGTCGTAGAGTGCGTACGGATGATGCTTGCGCACGTCGTTGGCCCATCCGGAAGCACGTCCGGTACCTCCTGTACATCCCAGTGAGATGGCGTCTTCCTTTGACAAAACTCCTACACCTTTCAGACGGGTATCGGCAATGACGTTTGAAGTAAAGATGTCATGATAGTCCTGAATTACACTGCGCAGGTGTTTGATAAAGTCTTTCACCTTCTGCTGGAAGGTAGGATGGATGTCAGCCTGTACACCTCCAATCATGTTGTAGTTCTGAATCAGACGGCCTCCGGTAGTTTCTTCAAAAATATCCAGAATCATCTCACGTTCACGGAAACCATAGAAGAAAGGAGTCAGTCCACCCATATCCATGACCAGACAGGAGTAGAACAGCAAGTGTGAGTCGATACGCTGCAACTCGTCCATGATGGTACGGATGTACTGGGCACGTTCCGGTACTTCTATTCCGGCAGCTTTTTCAATACACATACACAACGCATGGCGATTCTGGTGAGCACTCAGGTAGTCCAGACGGTCGGTCAAGGCTAATGTCTGCGGGTAGGTGAGGCTTTCGTTCATTTTTTCGATGCCTCGGTGGATATATCCCAGTATCGGGTCAATCTTACGAATGTTTTCTCCTTCAAGAGAGGTACGCATACGCAATACACCGTGTGTAGAAGGGTGCTGCGGCCCGATATTTACTACAAAATCATCTTCTCCAAACACCACGTTCTTACGTCCCTCAAGTGTGCCGTCGGGGCGGAGAAAGTATTCATCTGTCATATCGGCATTTTCCTCGTTGTCCATCCGAAGTGGGTTGGAGTTCATGTCATAATCCTTTCGCATAGGATAGCCAATCCAGTCCTCACGCAAGAAGATACGGCGCATATCCGGATGATTCAAGAAGCAGATACCGAAGAAGTCGTACACTTCACGTTCTTTAATCAGAGCGGTTTTCCACAAGTCGCTTACTGTGGGAAGTAATGCCTTTTCACGGTCTGTTGTTACCGCTTTGAGTGTGATTCTTGCACCTGTGCGGGTAGATTCCAGTAAGTAAAGCGCACCTAAGCCTTCTTCACCCCAGTCCATTCCTACGATGTCACGCAAGAAATCCATCGGGTTTTCTTTGTCATTCAGTAGTGTCTCAGCTATCTGGTGTAACTTTTCTGCCGGAACTTTTACGACAGTCTCTCCTGTCTGGCTGATTTCGGCTTCAGGAATAATGCTTGTTATTTTTTCAATTTCCATTTGCATTTTTTCTTTTTACGTAGGGTTTATTCCTCTTTTTCTTTACGGTTTACTTCTCCTAAGAAGCGCTCCACCTTGATTTTACGTTGGAGTTGCATCATGCCATAGAAGAATGCTTCCGGTCGGGGAGGACATCCCGGAATGTACACGTCTACCGGAATAATCTTGTCGATACCGTTTACTACGTGGTAAGATTTGATGAAAGGACCTCCGGAGATGGTACATCCACCTACTGCTACTACGTATTTAGGTTCGGCCATCTGGTCATACAGACGTTTTAATACCGGAGCCATTTTGTGTGTGATGGTTCCCAGCACCATGATCATATCGGCCTGACGAGGAGAGTTTCGGGTTACCTCAAACCCGAAGCGGGCCATGTCATAACGGGCTGCGCCTAATGCCATAAATTCGATGGCACAACAGCTGGTTCCGAACGTCAGACTCCAGAGCGAATTGCTTCGTCCCCAGTTAATCAGTTCGTCCACTGTTCCCAGTACGATTCCGGCACCGTCCATGTTCAGACGACGTACCATGTCTTCCAGATAATCATTGTTCTTGAAGTCCTCATACTCCATAGAACGAATAGAGGTAGCTTTTTTTACTTCCATTCAAGAGCTCCTTTCCGCCAGGCGTATGCCAGGCCCAAAATTAAAACTACCAGGAAGAAACCTACACTGACCAGTGCATATACTCCTACCTGGCCGGCCACTACAGCCCAAGGAAAGAGAAATACCGTTTCAATGTCGAACATCAGGAACAAGATAGCAAACAGGTAGTAACCTGCCTTGAATTGCACCCATGATTGTCCACGCGTAGGAATACCACATTCGTACGGTTCTCCCTTCTGCGGATTGAATGACCGTGGAGCAAGTAATTTTGCGATGGTCATTGCTGCCACAACAAGGACGATAGCAGTCAGAATAACGACAATAATAAATGTAAAAAACATATATCTAAGAATTTTTGATGATACATATAGATGATAAACTACTTCCGTTACACTGCAAGCCTCTGTCTGCAATGTATCAGAACAATCTATTTTAAACTGTTCTTAGATAGTATTAAATAAGGATTTTTTTGAGGGTATATAGATAATAGAATTTATCTAATTGTGTATAAGGATGTGTGGAATATACAGAACAGACCAGCCCTAAATGTGTGGGTGGTCTGGAAATAAAGTCTTGTCCAAACGAGAATACCGGCAGGAAAAACTTACCGTCCAGGTTTTTCTGGGTTTGTATGAATAAAATTTTCTGCGGAATATCTGCTTGTATGTTGGCAATCAGAAAGTCAAGCGTTTTCGAAGGAATATTGTCCGGATGCTGGTAGATGGAATCAGCCGATTGGGTTTCCTCTGCTGTATTGTTCTCATTGAGCACGGTGGAATAAAGCGCAAAGAAGTTTGCTCCTATGAGTACACTCATAAGAGTAATTAGGGATATACAAGCAAAAATCTTCCACTTATTCATGCTAATACCTTCAAAAACGCTGCAAATGTAGCCATTTATTTTGATTCATGAATCTGTATTTTCATTAATTTTTCTTGTCAGGCAGTTTGCTCTGTTTTTAGAAAGGATAACCAATGGCAAAATGAATACCCATTCCGTCCTTGAATTTAGGTATATTATAGTATCCACTCTTTTCGGTATCGTATGGCACATGAAGGGCAAAACCGAAGTCCAGTCTCAGAATCAGGAAGGAAAGGTCATAACGAATTCCTACTCCAGTTCCCAATGCAATGCTGTCAAAGAAATGCCGGAGATTGAATTCTGCACCGGGGCGAGCTTCATCTTTGCGCATAAGCCATACATTTCCTGCATCTAAAAAAGCTGCTCCGTTTAAGTTTCCTCCCATAAAATTTGAAAAGATACGGAAACGGTATTCCAGGTTGGCTTCCAGTTTGATGTCTCCTGTTTCATCCACGTAGGAATAACCTGAATTATTAGCCGGGTGGAATCTTCCCGGACCGATGGAGCGTACGGTAAAGGCACGAATACTGTTGGCACCTCCCACATAGAACTGTTCGCTATAAGGTGCGATTGTCTTGTTGCCGTATGCCCATATCACTCCTCCCATCAGTCGGGTAGCTAACTGTTGCTTTTCACTGATGTGGTAGGTATATCTTACTTCTGAAGAATATTTCAGGAACTGCGCAAACGGATTTCCCAATAGTTCCTTCTCCTTTTTGCTGAATTTCTGTCCAAAAGCCGCATAAATGACGGATGTCACATTTCCGGCAGAGGTGAGTGAGTTTTCCCACCACACACGGTTCTTTTTCTTCCGGTAGCTGTTGTCGTAAGTAACCGTGTAGGTCAGTGACGGAATGAACTGGTCGTCCAAACTATGGAACAGCATCGGGTTGGCATTGGCAATGGAGTCAAAGCGTGCGGTACGGTGCTGCAAAGTGTTGAATGCCAGGTGAATTGGAGTTACGGTATGCTTAATACTGCGTTTCGGTTGAAAACTATAGGATACAGTACCTCCAAATGACAACATCTTGAAGTAGCGGGCACGATTCACCTGTTCTGCGTAAATCTTAAAGTTGGTTTCAGACGGGAAACGGAAGGGGTCTACCCGATTTCTAATCCATGGTAAAACCAGTCGTGGAAAATTCAGAGAGAGGGCAGCTCCCAGCTCGTAAGAATTCATCACAGAACTTTCCCCGTCTACAGTAGAACTGGTCTGCCATTCGTATGAACCTTTCAACTCTAAGTTCAAGGAAGCACCCATTCTTTTGAAATTCTTCTTTGAAAGATTGAATTTGGCTCCCGGCCCTGTTTGCTTGGTACTCTTGGTGGTGACATTAAGTTCCAGTTCGCTGTCATAAGGCAGGTCGAACATGGCATTGACCGTAATGTCCAGGGTATCTCTTCCCGGACGAGGAGTGTAATTGAAATCATTGTATTTGAACACGCCTAATCTGGACAATGCCTGCTGGGTATAGTTCTGGCGTTGCTGAGAATACATTTCTCCGCTTTTATAAAGAAAACGTCGGCGGAGTACCCCATATCGTATGCCCGGCTTTTTTCCTGCATAATTAATGGTGAAGTTATGAAAATTCAATGAATCATTGGGTTGTTCTCCATTATGTCCTACTAGATTGATGCTTGTCTTTCCAATATAGTAAGTACGCAATCCCTCTTCCGGAATATTATGTTTCTGTACAACTCTTAAGTTGACATAACCGGGACGAATCAATGTGTCGGCCATGAACGTAATAAAATCTGGGCGATAGAAATAATATCCGTTGTTACGGAATAGTTCTACCAGGCGATTCCTTTCTTCGTCCAATTTATTGACAGTGAACGCATCTTCTTTTATTAACAGGCGTTTACTATATGTAGCATGAATCAGACTGTCTTCCTTGGGTGAAAATCCTACATAGGTAACGGAGTCTAATTTGTAACGTTGTCCGGTGTATATGGTATAATTTAATTTGGCTTTCTTCGGGTTCTTGGCTGTATCTACTTGCACTGTCACGTTGCCTTGGAAAAAGCCATTTTCACGTAAAACGTTACTTGCTACCTTTGTACGGGTATCAGGGTTAACGGTAGATACATAAATCGGGTCGGCAGCCAGTTTCTTGAAAATCCATTTACCAATACCTTTTTCGTATCGTTCAAACCGGTTATACACCCATAGTCCTAATGGGAAAGGGATACGGAGGTTGGGGCTGCCGAAAAATGAATTGTTCGGTGCCACGTTCAATGCGCCTTGTACTTCTTCTAAAGTAGCTTCTCCATTATCGGCTTCATTGTATCCCACAATTTTAGGAGTCGGTGTACCGATATAGAGCAACTCGTCTTCCGGAAGATGCTTGGTTGTGGAACATCCGGTTATGATAAATAACAGAAGTCCTGTCAGTAACAGTTTATTTATTCTTCTCTTCCTCATTTTCATCTTCTTCTTTTTTTTCGACTTCAGGCTGTGGTTTTTTCTTCTTTCTGAAAATAAACAGTTCGCCCACTTTACTAACTTTCTTGCGCAGTACAATACCGGCTCCGGTTTCTATTACTTCTCCATCGAGCACACTTTCGTAGTTCTTATCATGGAAAAGCTTGACGTAGCGAGTACCACTGTTGTCCAGACGATATTCTAATGAGATATTATCAATGAATGACTCGTCCTGCTGCACATTATTGCCGGTGGATACTTTTCCACCAATTACCACTCGGATACGGTTGTTCCAGAATCTCTTGGCAAACTGGAAGTTATAATCCGTAGATGTCTGTCCGGTTTCTTCTCCATTATTGGTTTCTATACCGAAATTCACATCAATGGTCTTGAGGGCACTTCCAGCCACTTTGGAAATCTGGTCTTGCAAGAAAGAGTTCATGACACTGCTTCCACCACCTCCCAGTGTACTACCTTCCGTCAGGTACATACCTGTTACCAGCATGGTTACAGCCACCTTGTTCTTTTCTTCAGCCGACATGGAAGCCAATTCATTTTGCATGGTACCGTCATCCGGAGCATCAATGATAAAGGTAAATCCTAAATTCTCCAGTGTATTGGTGATGTTGACACCTACATCGAAGTTGACCATGCGCGATGCCTGCCCTTCTTGTGCTACTGAAGAACGTATTCTTTCCGTCGCTTTTATACTCATGAGAGGGTTCATCGCATTTCCATTCCACTGTATGTAACTTCCGCTTTGAATATGGAAGGTCTTTAACTGGATAATTGGGAGCTGGTATTTCATTTCACCGCTTAGAAGAGAATACCTTCCGTTCAGAATGATGTTTCCTTCCGGAGTATATTGGAAAGACAAGTCGCCACCTCCTTCAAAGTACATGTAGTTGCTTCCTTTTTCATCCATATTGACACGGCACTGTACCCCTTCGTCTATGTGTAAGGTCATCAGCATGTCGATACCTCCTAGTGAGAGGGCTGGAAGAACCCTTCTTTGTGCAGAAGTCGTATCGCTGAAGTTGGTGAAGGTTACTGTTTCTTCCAGACGGTCTTCTACGGTCAGCGGAGAATCCTGTAGGATATAGGTAAAGTTACTGTTACCCAAAATATTCATGTTACCGCGTATATTCATGTTATCGGGTGTACCTTTAAGAGTAGAGTGGAAATCCACGTACAACTTCCCATATACGAGCGACTGTTTGGTCTGCTTGGCATTCAGCAATTCAAAATTGTTGGCATCCATCTTCAGGTTCATTTTCATCTGACTGAAATCTGCCATGTCCACATCCCCGTCAATGGTGAACGGAGTTTTCCCTTTGGTGAAGATCTTGAAACGGTTGAATGTAAGCTTGCTGTCCTTGATTTCCACCGGTTTGTTATCAAATCGGAGGTTCAGAGATGCTTGCGGTACGTATACATTTACGCTATCCAGGTTAATTTTTCCGTTCATGAGCGGTTGGGAAGCATTGCCGGACATTTGCATGGTACCGTCAATATCTCCACTCAGCATAGCCATCTTACCCGGAATAAAAGAGTTTGCTATTTCCAGCGGGAAGTGATGCAATGCCATACGTGCATCTATCCGATCCTCTTTTTGTTCTTTCTCTTCAGCCGGGAAGTATGAGCCTTCTATACTGATTACTTCCTTGTCATTCTGCATGATGAGGCCGTTGATATGCTGTTCACCGGTTTGTTTGGGAAGGTAGACCGCACTCAAAGCCCAGTCGCCCAAAGCTATCCCGTTATATCTGAGCTGGTTGATGTTGTTCTCAAGAGAAATCTGATCCATGCCGTCTTCTGTCTGCACATAATGTGCTTCAGAGTTAATCACGCCCTCGATGTCTGGCATATACGGAATCACTCGTTTGAACTCTCCAATGTTAATCTGAGTCAGGGATAGAGTCAAATCTTGCTGTGCCGTAGAATCTGGAGTAGAATAGAAACTCAGTCCGGTACGCAATTCATCGTAAATGGACAAATTGGCCATGATTCGTCCGTCATCTCTCAGATAGATATAATTATCCGGATTAACCGTAAACTTACGGTACACTAAGATAGGGTCAAATGGGGTGATGTGGAGACTGATTCCGCCTTTTTGCAGGCCAGCCACCATACCTATATTTACTCCACATTCTTTTTTACCGTTCAGATATTCAATAGTAGCATTAGCTTTGTCAGCTCCTATATCTCCATTCAGTGTAATATCGAAAGCTTCTTGGAACGGTTTGTCATTGGCTATGACTCCACTGTTAAACAAAATCTTATCAGGCTGTTGGGTGGCATTGAAATAGATGGTGTCAAGCGCTAGACTATCTGTCTTTAATCCATAAAGATTCATCGACGCATTCAATCCTTCTGCAGGGGAGGTGCGTATATTCACATTCATGCGGTTAAAGTTTATCTTTTTGATGGCCAGTGTATTGGAAATGGGGTTGTCCTTTCCTGCAAAGATTCTGAACTGGGTTTCTGGCCACAGCTCACGAAGGGCAACCTGATCAATTGATTTCTGCTTCCATTGTGCGCTCAGTGCATTCGTCAGTTTGGTTATCTGATTACCTAACTCATCAATACCTCCTCGGCTTCTGAATAGAAACGTCAGGTCACCCGCATTTGCGTAGCTCCTGATAGAATCGCGTGCAGTGCTGAAGCCGAAATGTATATCTTTCGTCTTAAATGTCTTTTTTTCAGTGATTAAATTTATGTCTTTTACAGATAAACGGATACCGTGACTTTTTTTCATGTCCGTTCTCATGTGAATGTCGATATTTTCGGTAGTCCTTAACGGAGAACTGAGCAATCCCATTCCGTATAAATCAAGATTCTTCACTTGAACCAACATATCCGCAGCAATTGCAGAAGGGTGTAGGGATGCATCTAACTGCGATGAGATATTCATCAGGTTGTCATTCACATCCAAGTTGAGGTTCGCTTTTGATTCTTTCAGGGCTGCATTAAGCTGTACGCCAGAGAAGACACGGGTTCCCCATTGAAGGTGGTTGAGTGCGGCATTGGCTGTTAATGTAGTTCGTTTGGAAAAAATATCTGTTCCTGCTCCTTCAAGTTGCATACCAGCAGAGAGATAAAACAACGAATCAGCTGGCAGGAAATCATGCAGGTTTAGCTCACTGATTTGCATATCTGCCTTATAAGCTTCTTTAAGGAGGTTGTATTCCGCATTTAGCTGTACTTTTCCTTCATTCTGGCTTAAGGTAGTTTCGGTAAACAAATCGTTACCTTTCATACCGGCCTTTCCATGAATATTCATTCCTGACGGAATAACTACTCCGTCGGTCAGGCTACTCAGAAAATCCATTTTATAGAAATCCGAGTTCAGGTTGATCACTCCCTCTCTGGAAAGACTGTCGAGCACATTTTTTACCGTTCCGTCCATTTCCATACGGAAACAATCGGGAATTTTAACCTGGCAAGTAGTCAGTTTCAGGTCACTCAGACTTCCATCTACCCCGATACGAACTTGTAATGGAGCTGCAGGGAAGAATTGAATAAATTCTTGTGGCATGTCTGGAATCAGTTTGAACAAATCAGCTTTACCGATTTCAGCCATGAACTGACCGTTCAATACGCCGTCCTGATTCTGTTCGGTGACCGACCAGTCTATCGTAGCCTTGAGAGCCAGAAAAGAATTTGCAGTTTTGATTTGTAAAGAAGGTACACGTATGGCTTTCTCATCTGCCTGTAATTGCCCCTCAGTCGATTTGATTTCCAGTCCCGAACGCTCTTTCAGCTCGAACTGATGCAGTAATGCCCGGATGTTATTCCCCTGATAATATAAAGAATCCATCTGTAAATTGATGTCGGTCACTGCAATATGTGACGGATCCAATCCCTTCTCTATAGGAGGTGTATTCCCTGAGTTATAGTATAATCCACTCTGTAAAAGCTTAAATTCTTTAGCGGAATAAGCCGCTTTATGCAAGTCAACCAGTCCGTCTCTTAAAGAAGCATTCCCGACTTTAAGCCCTAAGTTCATGGAGTCAAGTGGCATATCCATCTGAAAGTCCACATTTGCCAAATCAATCTTTTCTAATTTAAACTTCCAGAATGTAGGTGCACTTTGGGTGGTATCTTGTGCGGTTGTATCTGCCAGGCATAGTTTCAGATTGGCATCTTTTAGTGTGAGCTCGTTGAGCACAGCTGTTTCCGGCGTCAAGGCTACTCCATGCGATTTCAAGAAAAGTTCTCCCAGGTTTCCCTGCAAGGACATTCCTTCAATCAGGTCGACCGTATTGACTGAAGCGTTTTTCAGTTCCACTCCATCAATCTCTATCTGCTTCTTTACCAGAGGGAGTAATTGAATTTTTACGGTTAGTTTTTCCACATTCAGGAGCGTATCCTGAGGGTTGGTAACCGTAGTTTCATGGACTACTAAATTTAGCGGAAAAGAAAGCGAAATTCGTTGTATATGAATGTTCATCCCCGTAGCTTGCGAAGCGTATGATGTCGCCTTATCCACAATAAAATTCTGGATAGCAGGTATATAGATTAATATACACAAGACTATAAAAAGGATAAATGGACTTGCTAATACAATTCCTCCCCATTTTATATATTTTTTCATATACAGTTTAATCATTAGTTATGCGAATATATAAAAAAGAACCAAAAGGTGATACATTTTGTTTATGACAATGAGTTGAAATCACATTATTTGTTTACCTTTGCGTAGTTACTAATTTTAATACAATTCTATGAAACCAACTTTATTTGTACTGGCTGCCGGTATGGGGAGTCGTTACGGTGGCTTAAAACAACTTGATGGACTGGGTCCTAACGGTGAAACAATCATGGATTATTCAATTTTTGATGCTATCCGTGGTGGTTTCGGGAAATTGGTTTTCGTAATCCGTCGTGATTTTGAAAAAGATTTCCGTGAAAAGATTGTAAGCAAATATGAAAATCATATTCCTGTAGAAGTTGTGTTCCAGGATTTGAACGACCTGCCTGCTGGCTTTACTTGTCCGGAGGGTCGTGTTAAACCTTGGGGAACAAACCATGCAGTGTTGATGGGTAAGAATGTAATTAAAGAACCATTTGCCGTAATCAATGCTGACGACTTCTATGGACGTGACAGTTTTGCCGTATTGGGTAAATACTTGTCAGAATTGCCGGAAGGTGCAAAGAACGACTACAGCATGGTAGGTTTCCGTGTAGGAAACACTTTGTCTGAAAGTGGAACGGTAGCTCGTGGTGTTTGTGCAACTGATGAAAATGCTCATCTGACAACAGTCGTTGAACGTACAGAAATTATGCGTGTAGACGGTGTAGTTTCTTATAAGGATGAAAATGGCGAATGGGTTGGTATTGAAGATAATACTCCTGTTTCAATGAATATGTGGGGATTCACTCCTGATTATTTCCAATATTCAGAAGAATATTTCGCAGAATTCCTGAAAGAAAATATCAGCAACTTGAAATGTGAATATTTCATTCCGTTGATGGTGAACAAGCTGATTAATGAAGGAACTGCTACTGTAAAAGTACTGGATACTACTTCTAAGTGGTTTGGTGTGACATACGCTGCTGATCGTCAGAGTGTAGTTGACAAGATTCAGGCTTTGGTAGATGCTGGTGAATATCCTGCTAAATTGTTCTGATTAGAAACAGATTATAATACTTAGTATAATGAAGACCGGGATTACAGAAATGTGATTCCGGTTTTTTGCGTGTTATATGATGCATTAGAATTGTGAGTAAGTTATGGTATGGTTATGAATAAAAGTTTGTCGACGGGAAAATAAAAAACTACCCAAGAATGTGCAGAATACGCAAACTTGGGTAGTTCTATTTCTTCTTAAAAAGATGGAAGGGAAGGTTTATTTACCGCCGTTTATCCATGTCTTTTCAGAGTAGATATAATATCCATCTCCATAAACACTGCTGATATTAGGATTACTTAATACGCTACTATTTCCGTATGGTAAACGTTCTGGGAATCGGTTGACTCCTCCTTGAGTGTTATACGGATTTGTCAAGACAATATAATTTTCACCCATTGCTTTTACACGGCGTAAATCATTATAAGTTTCCACTTGCTCATCTACGCTTTGAGCGATATATTTCTGTTCGAATACCTTTTGAAGTGTTGGTGTTCCTAATGAGCTGGCGTAAGCGCTGGCATCTGTATCATCATCAAACCAACCCATAATTTCACTTACAGAAGCTGCAACAGCCTTTTGGAATTCGGTAGTGGCGTCTTCATTAAGACGTAATTTAACTTCTGAAAGAATAAAATATAATTCAGAAACGCTGAACATGTGAATAGGCTGTGAGCCTAAGTCGTACCATGCGGGATAGGCAAGACTTCCATCGGCAACCTGCGCGATTTCTTCATCTCCAGGTTGATATGACCCTCCTTCTGACTTATCTGTTTTATAAATGTAATAAGGTAAACGAGGATCATCTGTTCCCATCAGATTTGTTACAGTCTTGGAAGAAGCTGTATATTCTCTACTCCATATATATGCACTCCAAGGATTGTCACAAGTAACTCCATTGAATTCTTTAATCAAAAAACCTTTAAAGTTCAATTCTACTGCTTTTTCTGCGGCTTTCTTCACTTCTGTCAATAATGCTGTTTTATCTTCTGTAACAGCTAATTGATGCAATAAATAGCGAGCTTTCAAAGCGTAAGCTGTAGCCATCCACTGTTCATTATCATTTCCAAAAGCAATATCCTGATTTCCGGCAGACTCTAAATCTTTACCTTTTTCAAGATTCTTTATAGCATCTTCAAGGGTATTTAATATACCTGTATAAACATCTTTCTGTGCATCCAGTTTGGGTTGAAGGTTTTCTTGGCCCTGTAATGCTTCGCTATATGGAATATCTCCATGCATATCTGTCAATATTCCAAAATTCAAAGCTTCCAAAGTTTGTGCCATACCCAATAAGTCATATTTTTCGGCGTTACCTTGGGTTCCCGTCGTGATTTTTTCAATCATTTGGCGGATGTTCATAAGATTTCCATAGGTTGCATTCCATACGTTATTGAAAGTCGTAGATGCTGCCCATTCCGCAGAGTTACGTAACTCTGCTCTCATTAACTGGTTATTTCCAACTCCAATTTCTTGTTCGGTAAGAGAGGAAAGATAAAAAGCATAGTCTCCTGATACTGTACTGAAACCTGTAGCCATAATTGCATCTGTCAGCTGAAGTGCGGCTGATACATTTTCAGGAGAAGGATGTTGGTTATCCTTATTGATGTCATCCATTATATCCTCGGTACAAGATGTGAGTCCGAGAAATGCAATAGATAAAACGGATAATATATATTTCTTCATATTTGAATCGTATTTATTTTAGAATTTAATAGTAAGTCCACCACCAAAGCTTGAAGTATTAGGAACAGAGAAGCGTTCAAAATATCCACTCATGTTATTGTTACCCTGTGATGATTCCGGGTCAAAATTCGGCAGATTAGCCCAGATTAAGATATTACGAGCAAATCCATATACAGAAATGTCGAAAATTCCCATCTTTGGTAATTGGTATGTCAGTGTTACATCGCGCAATTTTACGAAGCTAGTATCATAAATACCAGATTCAGAAATGTTGTAATATTCCTGATAATAAGCTTGCTTGCTAACTTCAACCGTGTTCTTTTCTCCTGTAGCTTCATCAATACCTTCTGCTACCATTGTTCCTTCATGGTATGGAAGAGATTCTTTTGTTGCACCGAAATAGTTTAATGTCATGTTTGTACCATGATACATTTTTCCACCTTGCTGCCAGCTCCATGTAGTAGCTAAAGAAAGACGTTTGTAGCGTCCACCAAAAGTGATACCAGTTGTGAAATCCGGTGAACAGTTACCTAAGTTCTGGCTATCTCCTGTTGCTTGTGGTAAGCCATTAAGCAATAACATGTTTCCTTCGCTATCACGCTTGAATGCAGCACCATAGATATTAGGATAAGTACATCCAGCCTGTGCTCTAACCTGCGGCTCAACAAATCCACCCAACATAATAGATTCTACACCCGGTGCAAGTTCAATAACCTTGTTGAGGATTCTGGTAAAGTTGATACCCAAATTCAAATCATAATCTTTACTTTGCAGAATAGCTGCATTGATAGAGAATTCATGTGCATGGGTACGCATCTTTCCGGCATTTGTCATCATATATTGATAACCTATAGCACCATCTGTCGGTACAGAGAATATCTGATCTTTAACATTCTGTAAACTATAGGTATATTCCATTTTAATTCTGCTGTTGAATAAATGCAAATCAATACCGGCTTCATAGTTTACTGTATTTTGCGGCTTAAGATTCTCATCATATACTACATAATATGGTACGTATGATGAAACACCACTTGGAAGCGGATAAGATACCGGAGTGTAGGCCAAGAAACCTCCTCCGTAAGAAGGTGTATAGTAGAAGTTGTTGTAATAAGTACCAGCTTGACCTACCTGTGCAAATGAGCCTCTTAATTTACCATAGTTGATTACACTGTTGCCTTCCAAGAATGGTAATTTAGTGAATTCCCATCCCAAAGAAACTGAAGGATAGAAGAAACTACGGCTTCCTCTAGGCATGGTAGATACGTAGTCATTACGTCCTGTAACAGTTAAATACAACTGGTCTTTCCAGGATGCAGACACACTTCCAAAGAAACCTACAGTACGTTCTCTTCTTGTATATTCATTAGCACTGGCCAGGTTAGTAGCATTTCCAATGGTCGGGAATCCCGGGAAATTAAAATTGCTTGCATAATAGTCCCAAGTACGAATGTTTTCGTCATTAAATTCATTACCTAAGATGATGTTCAATCCCCATTCGTCTTCATTACCAAATCGACCGTCGAAATTAATGGTAAACAAGTTGTTGAAAACATTGTGTTGTGAACCATAATTTTCAATTTCGCCACCGAGTAGGGCACTTGTTGTACCCATTTCTTTTACATCGGCATAATTAGAAGTCCAAATATCCAAACCTGCTTGTTCACGGAACTTCAAAGTAAATCCATCTCCCCAATTTAATTTTGGCTGATATTCAAGATATGCATTGCCAAAAACACGGTTTGTGTGCTGCAAGTATTCATTATGATCAGCCCACCAATATGGGTTCACAAATGAAGTAGAACGGAAAAGTACTTGGTTCGTGATATCTCCAGGTGCGTGTGTCGGGATTCCTTTCAGATCATATTCAGCAGGAGCAGAATATACGACGTTCATTATACCATCATTAGCACCAGGAGCAGATGTAATTTTGGTTGATGAATAGTTTGCAGAAAAACCAGTATTCCATTCTTCATTGATTTTCCAGTCAACCAAACCTCTGGCTCCCCAACGATTCATACCTGTAGATGGGATGATACCATTTTGATAAGAGTTGTTTAATCCAAATGAATAGTTTACCCCGTTAAGACTTTGTGATATATTTACATTTGTGTTTTCTGTAAATCCAGTACCTAAGAAATCACCTACGTTGTCATAAATTTGCGGAGTTGTCCAACCATCAAGACCAGCTTTTGCACGTTGAGTGTTATAATATTGACCTTCATGTTTACCAAATTCTGCAGTATATTGGTTGTCTGTATTTCCACCATAAACAGGATCATTTGCCAAATCTGTGATTTTAGGTCCCCATGTACTGGAAGATGAAGGATTGTATGCGCTGATTTTATCGCCTTGTGCATATACTGTTTGACGTTCAAATTTTCTAGAAACACGCTGAGCACTCATGTTAGTAGAAATAGTAACACTTGGCTTATTCAAGTTGTTTTTAGAACCGCGTTTTGTTGTAATTACAATGACACCATTAGATGCTCGAATACCATACAATGCAGAAGCAGCCTGTCCTTTGAGTACGTTAATGGTCTCAATATCTTCAGGGTTAATATCAATACTACGGTCTGCATAGTTTGCTCCTGTTACAGAACTACCGGTATCAAAGTCTGCTGATGTATTGATAGGCATACCATCAATTACATACAAAGGTTGGTTGTTTCCATCAAATGAACGGGTTCCACGAATGATGATTTGAGAAGAGGCACCCGGAGCACCAGACGATTGGCGTACTTCAACACCTGTCAGTTTACCTTGTATTGCATTAGCCAGTGATGTGGTACCACTTTTGCTGAGTTGTTCAGACTTTAAATCTTGTGCAGCATATCCTAATGCTTTACGGTCACGTTTGATACCCATTGCTGTCACAACAACTTCTTCAAGTTGCTCAGCATCAGACTTTAGTACCACATTTACATTCGGCTTAATCTTCACTTCTTGCGACTGCATTCCGATGAAAGAAATGACCAAAGTTCCGGCGGAACTATATTAGCTTTAATTCGTTGATTATCAAATGGTAAATTTATTTCCAATTTATTAATGAGCCATTTTAAATCAGTTATAACTGCAAAATTTATATAGTTTTTCTACCTTATTATTACTAATAGGATTAGAAAATGTATTTATATAGATGATGTAATGCATAATATTATATTATGTTTCTCGTGCGAGAAACATACGTTTTACGATGCGGAGCCGTATGTTTCTCATGCGGAAAACGTACGGCTCTGCACCGTAAAATATAAACTATAACAGAGCGTCTTCTTAAATTAATAATTACATTCTTAGATTAATGATTAGAACTTACATTTTTTCAAGTCTTTTACAATCGTTCCTGAAAAAAATATCGCTATATCTCTGAGTAGTTTTTACACTTTGATGCCCCAATAGCTTTTGGACTGTAGTTATTTGAGCCCCGTTGTAAATTAAAAGAGTAGCATTAGTATGCCGGGCTGTATGAAATGAAAAGTGTTTTTCTATCTTGGCTAACACACCGATTTTTTTTAAATCTTTATTTACGGAAGAATTCGATTTTATATGAAAAAAATCACTTAAATTCTGATGATATTCTTGCAATAATCGGAGGGCTTTCCCCTGAAAGAGAAGATATAATGGTATGCTGACTTTTGTATCTGTCTTGACAGTTTTAAATATAAGCCATTTCTCTCCTTTTATCGTAACAATATTACTTTCATTAAGAAGTACAAAGTCTGAATATCGAATCCCCGTATAACAACAAAATAAAAATGCTTTCAAGCTATGCATTAATGATTTTGGACACGATGAAAGCTCTAGCTTTTCTAGCTTCCTTATTTCTTCAGGTAGTAAAAAACTATGTTTACTTTGAGTTGTTTTTATTTGGTATTTTCTAAACGGATATTCATCAGGCTGAATATATCCTCTTTTGATAGCTTCATTAACAAAGGTTCTTAATTGTCTCATGTGTTTGGCGATTGTGTTTGTTTCATACATTCTTTGCCTCATGAAATCTTCAAAATCAAGAAGAAATGTATAGGTTATATCTTCAAATTCAATAGAGGGACGAAAGTGATTGAGTAAATCCAAAGTCGTTAAAAGATTCTTTTTGGTAGTATCTTTACGCAATGAGTGTTCTACCCAATTTCTACCAAAGAGTAGAAATGTCATTTTCTCTGTATCATTTTGATGGTTGAAAGTTTTAAAAGCGGACAAGTTGATATAGACACCGCGTTTCCATGATTTCAATTCTTCCCATTGCAATTGTAAAATAAATTCTTCTAACATTCGGTTTAATTCTTCAGAATGCGGATGTTGGATAATTCTACTATGATGGTTATCCCATTGCTTTGGATTGACATATATTCCTGTCGAAATGTAAACCTTTTTACGATTTCTGTAAGCTTCCACTTGAATAAGAGCCTTACCTGATTTGTTTAACTTCTTTTTACGATTGTAGACCAATCTGAAATAAATCTTGTTCATACTATGTTGTTTTTAAGAAAATATGCAGATAATATGCAATAAGAAGAAGTTTATTACTTATATAACGTCTATTTTAGCTAAATTAAAACTAACAAGTATCTAGCAAAAAGGATTCATTATTTTGATTCGATGATAAATCCCAGATACAAGAAATGCATATCATTTACTTTATAAAAACATACTTTTGCATGAAAGTGGCAGGTATAAGTGTTAAAAAGCAAGCTTTTGGGGGGATTTTATTGAAAATGGTATAAATATTTAAAAAGATATTACTACTTTTGCGTCCTGTTAGAGTGAATGAATTTTTATTAATGTAAAGTTAAACTTTAAGAGAGATTTTTATGAAAAGAAAATTGATGCTGTTAATGACCTGCCTGATGATAGGTATTGGTCTGGTAAACGCTCAAATCTCAAAGGTAACAGGTAATGTTACTTCTGAAGAGGATGGTTTACCTGTAGTGGGCGCATCAGTATTGGTAAAAGGTACTACAGTAGGTACTGTTACCGACATTGATGGTAATTTTACGTTGACTAATGTGCCAAGTTCCGCCGGAACTTTGGTCATTTCCTTCATCGGAATGCAGTCGCAGGAAGTGAAGATCAAGCCGAACGTGAAAGTGGTGATGAAGTCGGATGCGGAGCAGCTGGATGAAGTGATGGTTGTGGCGTATGGTACTGCCAAGAAATCATCATTTACCGGTTCTGCCACATCAATCAAGGCAGACCAAATCACTTCAGGGTCTAAAGAATCTTTGGATAAGGCTTTTTCCGGGAAAATGGCCGGAGTACGAGTTGCATCTGCTACAGGTGACCCGGGTTCTGTTGGAAAGGTTAATATTCGTGGTGTCGGTTCTATCAATGGTTCAACAGCTCCATTATATGTGATTGATGGTGTTGTCATGAAATCAGATGAGGATATGAGTTATTACGGCAAATCACAAAGTATTCTTAGTACATTGAATCCAGAAGACATTGAGTCTATGACGGTATTGAAGGATGCGGCAGCCGCATCATTATACGGATCCCGTGCGGCCAACGGAGTGGTAATTATTACTACAAAAAGTGGAAAAGAAGGTAAGACTCGTGTTTCCTATAATGGAGAAGTAGGATGGAATAAAATGGCTGTTGACCAATATAATATGATGAGTGGAACAGATTACATTGGTTATGCACGAGAATCTATCGCGAATTATTATATGGAGTATGAAGGAGTAACTTCCAAAGAAGATGCTTATGCGTTAATTGAACAGAATAATGATTTGAGTGGTTTTGTGAAAGATCCTTCAGGAAAAACGAGCACTAACTGGAAAGATGAAATCTACCGCACGGCTATTACCCAAAATCATCAGATTTCACTTAATGGCGGTAATCAAAATACACGTTTTTATGCGGGACTTGGTTATAACAAAAGTGAAGGTATTGTATTAGGTAGTGATTTCCAGCGTATTTCAGCTCGTGTAAATATTGACCAGAAAATAACAGACTGGGCAGACTTCTCTGTGAAGCAAATGATTGCATCAACAACCCAGAACGGTTTCCGTGATCAGAATGACCAGGCACAAGGATTGGGTACAAGTTCTCCTTTGGGAGTTTTATTTGCGCTAGACCCAACAGCACCGATATATAATTCGGATGGAACATATAATGAAGATGTAAGTTTCGGACAAATAACAAACCCTCATTTAATGCTGGGTAGTAAAGATGATGCAAATTCTCTGGAGTGGATTCAAAGTAAAATGTTCCGCAGCCTGACAAATGCAGAATTGGGTCTTCATTTCTTGGATAAAATATTCTTTAAGTCTGTATTTGGTTATGACTATATAGACAATAAACATTTCGAATATTGGGACAAGAACAGCGTAAATGGACTAGCTGTTGGAGGTATGGGTTCACGTTATACTTTTCAAAATTCAACATTGACAAGTTCAAACACATTGACTTATACCGATACTTTCAATGACAAACATAACCTGTCTGCTATGATTGGTTTTGAGCTTGAGAATCAGAATCTTCTTCAAATAGTAACGGTTGCAAAAAATTATTCAAACCATTTGCCGGAATTGGTAAATGGACAGCCTGATGCAGCTTCAAGTTCAACTTACGGAGCAGGTATGCTTTCTTATCTCGGAAATGTAAATTATAACTTTGATGACAAATATTATCTTTCTGCCAGTTTTCGCCGTGATGGTTCTTCACGTTTAAGCAAAGATAACCGTTGGGCAAATTTCTGGTCTGTTTCAGGAGCATGGAGACTTAGCAAGGAAGGATTTATGGAAGATATGCCATTATTCACTGATTTTAAAATTAAGGCTTCCTATGGTACGAATGGTAATTTGCCAACAGACTATTATGGCTATAAAGATTTATATGCAGGATCTGGCTATGGAGGCAATCCTTCTATCTACTGGTATCAGTTACCAAATGACCAACTGACATGGGAACGTTCTAAAAATCTGAATGTAGGAATTGAATGGAATATGTTTGACCGTGTTACATTGGGAGTAGAATATTACCTAAAAAAGACAACTGATTTGCTGTTCCAGGTACCGAATTCCTATGTCACAGGTTTCTCTAGTCGTTGGGAAAATTTAGGAGAGCTGAAAAATAATGGTGTGGAAATAGAAATTAATTCACAAAATATTCGCACAAAAGATTTCACATGGACTACTAACTTCAACTTAACTTATCAACAAGCTATTGTAGAAAAGTTACCTGATGGTGCAGATATTCAATACGGTGACGGACAAATGTATATACATCGTGAAGGTGAATCAATGTATACATTCTATCTTCCAGAATGGAAGGGAGTTAATCCAGATACAGGATTAGGCGAATTCTGGCTTGACCCTAATGATCATTCAAAAGGAGTCACAACAGATTACAGTAAAGCTCAATGGGGCATAGTCGGTAAAGCCTTGCCTGATGTCATAGGAGGTCTGACCAATAGCTTTACTTATAAAGACTTTGATCTTTCATTCTTGATTACCTATCAGTTTGGAGGTGACATGTTCGATTATCCAGGATACTTTTTGCATAGTGACGGATACCGGTTAGGAAGTACAACTCCATCAGCTGATGTGGCAGGAAATTATTGGACAAAACCTGGTGACGTGGTGGATAATCCTAAACCAATTTATGGTAATCCATATCGCGCAGACCGTTTTTCCAGTCGCCACATCAAATCTACTGATAATATCCGATTGCGTGAGTTTACTGTAGGATATAATATTCCAATTTCTAAAAAATACATGCAGCGCCTGAGAGTTTATTTCAGAGCTAACAATCCATGGTTAATTTGGGCTAAGACAAAAGATGTAGATCCAGATGTCGCTATTAATGGGTATCGACAAGTAGATACTCCACAATTGAAGAGTTGTGTATTTGGAATTAATATTGAATTATAAGCTAAAAATGATAACTATGAAATTTAAATATTTAACGATATTGACATTCGCCACCGCCATGGTGTCCTGTGATGTTTTGGATAAAGAGCCAGCAGATTCATGGGAATCGTCATCAGCCATAACATCATACGAAGACTTGGTATATGCTGTTAATGGAGTATATGAAAGCCAGACTTGGACATCTGCCACGTCATCACGTGGTATTTATTCCGGGGATTTTACATTATACGCCGATATGAAAGGAGAAGACTTTCAGTGCATAGGAAAAAACGGTCAAGCTACCGATGTCTCATGGTATTTAGCAACTCCAACCAGTTTAAGTCCGGAAACATTTTACTTTTCATTTTATCAATCTTTAGCCAGAGTGAATAAAGTGATAGAGCAAGTTGCAGAAGTTGGACTCTCTGGAGACGAAGTTGAACAACAACTTGGTGAACTCTATGCTTTACGTGCATTATTCCATTTTGATTTGGCTCGTTTGTATGCCAAGATACCTTCCACTGTAAATGATATGAACAGTGAGTTAGGTATTACTTTAGCAACGCAAACTTTCCCGGCAAATTATATTGGAGAAAGGACATCATTGGCCAAAACATATGAAACCATATTTTCAGATCTTGATACGGCATTACAAAAGCTTGCCAATATGAAAGATAAAACAACTGGCCATATTAATTATTGGGGAGCTTTAGCTTTGCGTTCAAGAGTTCATTTATATATGGATAATGCAGATGGAACAGACCATAATGCTTTAGCTTTGAAAGATGCCAAAGAAGTGATAGAAAATAGTCCTTATAAATTATATAGTATTGGAGACTATTTAAGTGTTTGGTCTCAGCAATTCACTCCATCTGAGAATATTTTTGAAATTGCAGTAACTTCTCACTACAATGCTCAACGTAATTCATTAGGATATTACACGCACGCAGAAGGATATGCAGAAGCAGCCATAAGTGACTCTTTTAAACAATTGCTTGCCTCACAACCAGCAGGTGATGTCCGGAAAGAACTGATTGCAGAAGAAACAGATAATGGTAATAATACCGGGTTTTACACACAAAAATATCCAGGCTATAATGGAGAAATTTATGTGAATAATCCTAAAGTCATTCGTTTATCAGAAGTTTATCTCATTGCGGCAGAAGCAGCACTAAAGTCCATTGATGACAATGGAGTGACAGCAGCAAAATACATCAATGATTTGAGAGAGAAACGCATTACTGGTTACTCTGATGTCAATACTGTTACATTGGATGAAATTCTGAAAGAACGACGAATCGAATTAAACGGTGAAGGACATATGGCATGGGATATGTGGAGAAATAAGAAATCGGTAAACAACCCTAAAGTCGGAAAAATCGATTATACAGACTATCGGACTATTTTACCTATACCACAAGCTGAAATTAATACATCACACGGAGTTATAAAACAAAACTTCGGATATTAAGAAAAGTAAGAGAATAAATAAATGACTTACCCAAGTCTGCGTATATAATAAACGCATTCTTGGGTAAGTCTTTTATTGAGCCTGCCTCAACTGGCCGGTAAGATATTCTCTTTTTTTGTCTAACTTCGGGTTATAATATAGCAAATCTTTGTGTAGAGACAAGCAGGCTTAATGTGGACTCCCCTGCATCCATATCTCGCTTTCTTGTTTTCTTACAAGTTTTCCAACCATTTTTTTCCTGGCTTCGTAAATGTCCAAGCATACAATCCGCCTATGATTACAATCCCTACTGCAAATACAAAAATCAAGACATCCATTATTTTAAAATTTTATTTGCCAGCAAAGCCGACAAGGTTGTTAATATTATACCGAATACGGCTATTATCCACATTTTGGCGTTTTCAGTATCAGATAACAATGGTAATATAAGACCTATTACCATGCCTGCAAATATGAGCTTTGACAAATCAAAGAAATATCCGGCGAGTTTTTCCCTTCTGGTGGCATCTCTTTTCTTCATCTCATCTTTAATTTTCCCTGCTTCAGCAAAATTTCCCATGCACTACTTGTTTGCTTTATTCTGCAAAAATAGAAAATTACTTTCGATTTCCAGTAAAATTCCGGAAGGAAATCAGGGCAAACTCATCTTCCCCCTCACTTCCAGAACCGACCTGTCCGTTGTTAAACCGGATATTACCGAATCTGGTGAAGAATCCATCTCCTAAAGAACGATGATTGTCGCTATTAAGCGTTTGTTTTACTTGCTGCAGTTCTTCAATTCTGTCTGTGAAAAACTCATCTTCTACGACTGTTCCGAATTTAAATGGATTCTTCATGTTTGCGATTTTTTTCGTTGCGAGTTTCTTCGCAGTCAAATGTAAGTATAAATTCTAATAAAATCATAAGAATCCGTTTGTTTTTTACATAAATAACGTGAGTTCGAAATAAGAATAAATATATTTTTCTGATAATTAGAAACATAGCGATAAAAGTATTAAATTTATAGTACCCAATTATAACATTTAAACGATTACCACTATGTTTCCAGAGTCTAAAGTTACAGAGATTTCATTAGTGTCCCGTTAAAATGGGACGAGTTAAACAATTAATCAAAAAGCCCCGG